>Ga0208277_1000093_pt1 | contig 49052 bp, 42 predicted proteins | sample ETNtaG_5_FD_185782 | JGI IMG/M metagenome (GOLD analysis project Ga0208277, IMG submission 185782) | Marine microbial and viral communities from oxygen minimum zone, Eastern Pacific Ocean - ETNP201406SV205 (SPAdes) (version 2) | ecosystem: Environmental > Aquatic > Marine > Oceanic ...
AATGTGGATCTTATCTCTGCCATTATTTCTGCCTGCTTGATTGAGTCAATTCCCAGCTCGCCCTCCATGTCTGCATCCATTTCAATGAATTCTTGAGGGTAGCCGGTGAATTCAGCAACGATTTCCAATACTTTAACACGAGTGTCGTCAGTATCGGAAGGGATTTTCAAACCAGCAGATTTCGGCTTGGTTGCTGGGGCTACTTCCGGGGTTTTGGTCTTAGTTGGTTGAACGATTGGCCTACTGTTTTCATCGGGCTTTGGAGGGATCATCGGTTCAGAAATGGGTTCTGGGGAATATTCCTCGCCTGCGACGCCTCCGACCAGATTTTCATCAGCATCGACATATGCTACGAGTTTCCTTTTGATGACTCTGAGGTCGATGTTGGTTCCTCCGCTTGCCTGGAGAGTCCAATTAGATATCCTGTTGATGTCGAACCTCTCTGTATCGGAAACGGCAATACGGCGCATAAGTGTGAGTGCGATCTGGCTACCGAACCCTGCACCGTGCCTCAGTGCAAGATCCAAATTATGTTCGCCGCCTTTGCAGAGATTGAGAGTCCCGAGGGCAGGGTCGTCAACCATGTGATTGGCAACAGGCGGCAGGATTCCTGCAGCGAGGCCTCTGATAACCACTGCATCCTCTAAACCAACACCCATCGGATGGCCAGTATACCCCTTTGCATTGGTGATTAAGATATCAGATGCATTTCTCCCGAATACATGTCGAAGAGCACTTACCTCGGCTGATGCTGAGCCTCCCCTCGGAGGGGTGTATGGCTCATGAGACATGAATGTCATACGATTCGCCATATCGGTTCTTTCAAGGCCCCATCGATCTTCCATACGAGAGACGAACGATTCCATTACGGATGCTGCATGTTCCGTATCGAGGCGCGTTGGATGGAATGCACTGTTGGCAATCTCTGCCCCAAGCAGTTCGACATATGGCATGATGCCTCGATCTTTCGCGTCTTCGAGACGCTCCAATACGAAACCTGCTCCACCCATTCCGAGAAGCATGCCGTGGCGACGTGCGTCGAAGGGCAAAGCGACTTCTTCCACTACATTGCCCATCGCATGGGCGCCAGCCCCTGCAAATCCTGAGCCGATCCAAGGCATCAGCGTATCCGAGGTAGAGTCGTCTCCACTGACAATTATTACCCGGTCACATCGACCTCTTGCCATCCAGTCCTCGGCTATTGCAAATGCTGCTGGAGTCGATGCGCAAGCATTGTTTATTGCCAGATTAGGACCTCTTGCTCCAACCCATGATGCGAATTGGCTGTGACCCATGGACAAAACTTGGAGCAGATATTTCCTATCGAATTGAGATTCTTCAGAATAGCTATCCTTCAACGCATGCTCAATTGCTTTCTCAAGTCCCGGGAATACTGACGCGAATATCACTCCAGTTCGATCGCGCTCACTTTCCGGGAGTGTCCATCTTCGAATTACCCTCATCCCAGAGCTATTGGTTTGCTCGATGGGAAACAAAGGCAGACCTGCGTCTCTCAAAGCCTCGAGTCCTGAAGCGAAGGCTAGCGAAGTAGCGATGTCAAAGGCTTCAACCAACTTGGGGTCGATACCATATTGCTCAATCAGGTCAAAGACTCCGCCTCTGCCAGCGAGTTGGGGTACTGTCTCGAACGTATCAGCAGAAACCAATCTTGAGGTTCCATCCTCGCTTTTTACAAGACGAACAATTTTCTTGTCGACCAGCTTTTGCTTCATTTCAGTCGAAAGCTCAGAAATCAGATTTCTGCCTGCTAGAATCGCATCCCACACTCCTTCGTCGAAGACCTCGCTCATCCCGGGTACGCCCAAAGATACCCCGCTTACCACGGGGGCCTCTGGGATTGCAGACTCAAATTTCTCAGGGGTTGTCTTCGGACCGTACCACTCGACTAGATCCTCTACAGTCGAAATTTGCTCAGGTTTTAATCCTGTGAATTTTCCATACTTCGAGAGTTTTTCCACTACTCTCGGAAGCATCGAATCGTCGAATCCTAGCTCCGTTAGATCCACTCTTCCCCTCAATACATTGGCAGGATAACCGGTTTCTTCTGCGAGTATTCTGGCGACCGTGTCTGCAGATTTCAACATGGGGTCAGAAGTTACGACATAGCGGCCATTGCTGTTCTCCTTCGGTGCTGTGGGCAAGGGCCTGGAGCGAGTTCTGAGAGCCTCTAAATCGTTAGACTCTGAACCCATGTCGATATCTGAAGGTCTAGATCTAAATTCAGAAGAGAGAATATTGCCCTCCCACTCATCCATGATTGGTTGTTTCCCATTTATCGAAAGGAATGCGAGGGCTCCAAGGAATGTTGCTATGCCTCCTACCTTTGGATGATTTGTCGTTGAAGATTTGACGTCATCCCCCAGTATGTCGCTAACCGTTGACGATAGTGCTCGTTTTGGTCCGACCTCCAAAAATAGTCTTGCACCGGCGGCATACATGGTCTCTATCTGATCTATCCAGTTTACAGGGGAAGACATCTGTGGGGCCAACTTCTCCAATATGGATGATCTGACATTCTCAGCCTCTAATGGGTAAAACGAGCCATCCACATTGGCTGTTATCGGAATATCTGGGAGAGATATGTCGATCGATTCAAGAAATCGCTTCAATGGCCCATTTGCAGGTGCGACTATCTCTGTGTGGAATGCATGACTGGTTTGCAATGGTATGACTGTTGCTCCAGCATCAGACAGTACTTTCATTGCTAATCTGACTGCCTCGGTTTCTCCCGCGATCACAGTGGAATTTGGACTGTTTCTATTCGCGGCTATCACGTATCCCTCAATCTGGCTAATTGCCTCGATGACCCTGTCCGCAGGGGCTCCCACAGCAGCCATGAGCCCTGGATCCGGAACATCCACGGAGCCCATCTCGGTCCCCCTAGCTGCTGCGGCTCTCATTGCGTCTTGGAAGCTCAGAATTCCCGAGACCATCAAGGCAGCATACTCCCCGAGGCTATGCCCTGCAACCATGTCCGGCCTGATTTGATGTTCTGCTAGGAGACGATCTATTGCCAAATCTGCAGTGAGCATGGCGGGTTGGGTATACTCTGTTTGGGTTAGTCTCCTCTGTGCCGCTTCTAAATCGGCGCCAGCGAGATCGTTCGATAGAACTAGCCGCGAAAGAGAGTCTTGGATTACGGGGCGCATTATCTCGTCTGCTTCAGCCCATGTCGAGCTTACCACTCGGTACCTCTGTGCCAAATCTAGAGTCATTCCCAGATACTGGCTCCCTTGACCCGGATACATGTGTGCGAGTTTTGCATTAGCATCAACGGGTTTTGTCTCAATCAGAATCTGTTGACTCTCCAAAAACGGATATCTTTCAGGATCTTCTATGCTGTCTATAGCGATTGAAAGTCTCTTCTCCAACTGGGCCCAGGTGACTGCAACTAATGATAATCTGATTCCTTTTGCTTTGAAGTCTGAAGAGTATAGGGGTAGTTCCCTAGAAAGTCGCCTACCACTCGGACTTTCATCGAATGTTGGCCTTCCGTTGAACAATTCTGAAGATGCACGTTTAAGTTTCAAGTGCATCTCTTGTAAGCTATCTGCATTGAGAAGAAGTACTCCTCCTTCAAGGGCTTTCAGATGGTTCCACGGAAGCCGTTTGACATCATCTGAATCAACTCTTCCAGCAAGTAGGTCAAGCCTGCTTCTCCAGCTATTGGATAGTTCAGTATGGGCTTCGGGGTGGTATTGCTCAAGCGCGATGTGGAAGTTTGTACCGCCGAATCCGAAGGCGCTGACGCCCGCCCTCCTTGGATGCGAACTTGGCTCGGGCCAAGTTCCTGAAGTGGTCGGGATGTAAAATGGGACATTCGCCCACGGTACGGTGTCGTTTGGTTCCTCGAAACCGGCTGAGGGGGGTATTGTTCTATTGTGGAGCGCTAGAACTGCTTTGAGGATGCCTGCAAGACCTGCTGCTGCTTTGAGATGTCCGATCTGCGACTTCACGGACCCTACTGCCACCGAACCGGGCAGCAAGCTATCGCCGTATGCTTGGGCCAAAGAAGCCAATTCTGTGGCATCCCCTACAGATGTGCTAGTGCCATGGGCCTCTATCAGCTCGACGCTGGAAAGATCGTATCCCGCCTGGGCATACGCGCGGTTGATTGCCTGGATTTGTCCTCTTTGGCTGGGGGCGGTGATGCCCTTTCCACGGCCATCGCTACTTGCCCCTATCCCTCTTATCACGGAGTATATCGTATCATTATCATGTAATGCATCCTCGAGCCTCTTGAGAACCAAAGCACCCGCCCCCTCTCCCATGACGAAGCCATTTGCACGGCGGTCAAATGGAACTGAATGATTCGGGGATAGGGCTCCTATAGCACTAAATTTGGCGAATGTGGCTGGATCCATGGTTCGATCTGCAGCGCCTGCAATCATCATGTCTACCTGTCTGGAATGCAAAAGATGGCAGGCATCCAAAACAGCGGCAATTGCAGAAGCGCATGCTGCATCTGTAGTGTAATTGGGACCTTGTAGATCTAGAAGATTGGCTACTCTTCCAGCGACGACATTAGCAAGTTCGCCGGGCATCGTATCTTCATCAACTCGAGGGGAACCATCGAGTATTGACTCCTTCAATTTGGAGAAGTCTTCTTTCGATATCCCCGATTCTCTAGCATGCCTCTCATACCTGTCTATGAGGACCCTCTCAGTAGAACGAGTTCTATTCTCGCCCCCCAATGCATTGGCGAAGATTACGCCAGTGGCCTCGCTTGGAATTGAGAGTCTTGCATTTTCTCCGAGATAACCGGCGTCCTCGAGAGCGGCGGCTGAGACGCTGACAGCCCACTGCTGACAAGGGTCGATTTGAGGTAGTGAGCCCGGGGGAAGTCGCCATCTCCTCCAATCAAATTCGTATCCATGGACCCATGCTCCGATTTTGCTGTAGGTCTTACCCTCGTCTACATTCTTTGGGCCGCCTACGACCCAATGATCCTCAGAATTCCATCTATCATCGGGGAGTTGCTTTATGGAACATCTGGCATCCAAAATATTCTGCCAGAATTCAGTAGCATCATTCGCATCTGGAAGCAGGGCCCCCACACCAATTATTGCAATGGGCTCGAATGCTTCATGGTCTATGCCCGAAGATTTCATGCAATCACTCACTTATGTCATCGGGCACCATCGTAGAACTGTATCCGGCATCTACGTGAATTATCTGAGCAGTGACTCCAGATGAGAGCGGACTTGCCAGCCATGCGGCGGTTCCAGCCACGTCCATTTGATCGACATTCCTACGGAGAGGCGCATTTCGTTCAACATGCGCCAATATGCCGTCGAATCCGGGTATGCCTGAGGCCGCGAGAGTACGAATCGGACCTGCGCTGATTGCATTTACCCTGTGGCCATCGGGGCCGAGCCTAGCAGCGATTTCCCTCACCCAAGCCTCTAGTGCTGCTTTTGCTACACTCATCAAACCGTAGCTAGGGACATGTCTGGTGCTTGCAGCGTATGTGAGGGTGATTGTGGAAGAGTTTGGGGCTAGATGAGGCAGCGCGTGTCTGACGATACCTTGGAGGCTGTGTGCGCTTATTCTCAATGCTACATCCATCGGTTCCATATCTACGAAGAGGAGGTTCCTGTCGAATGCTTCTCTCGGGGCGAAACCGATGGCATGGACGATGATGTCTGCTTTGGCCCCAGGAGAATTTGCCTGCCATGATTCGAAGAAGGAAGCTGTTGAACCCTCCACGTTAACGTCTATTGGGTGTAATTCGGTCCCTTCTGGCAATGTAGCGACTAATTGCTGTATCCTACTTCTGAATCTTGGTTGGAAGCCCAAAATGAGAGAGCACCCTGCTTGTGCAAGTCTCTGGCATATTGCATAGGCGATGCTATCTTCGGAAGCGACGCCGAAGACCAGTGCTTTCTTGCCATCGAGTTTCATGATGGAATCGCTCACCGTATCGACCGTAAGAAGCACAGGGAGAGGGGTTATTGACCGTTGGGCCTCAAAATCCGGCCTAGATGCCATATATTTCAGATAACTCTCAACGTCACAATGGCCTCGCTCATTGCATTTTTGTCATCTTTCACACGTAAACGGAAAACATGGGTTCCCTGTCTGACTCTGACCTTTATCATGGAGGTGGAGCCTACAACTCGTTCACGCTCATCGAGCCATTCCCATGCATTAATTTCACCATCTGGATCATATGATGCTCTCCCGTCCAGCAATATTTCTGCAGTGCCATCTTCGTCGGATGTTACTGTTAGGTCTTCGCCAGCATCTGCTACTGGCGGTAAATTGATCATTTTGGCCTCAGAAGCTAATTCTTCGAGAAGGTCGGCATCCTCTTCATCTACTATCTGATCTTCGACTTCTTCGCTCATGTCGTCGAGAATCCTAGTTACCTCTTCGCCACTGTGCTCAAAACGGGTGTTTTCTTCATCCTCGTAATTGGGGGCATCAATTGTTTCCTTGTTTTGAGATTCCACATCAGCCTCGTCCTCTACATCCCCTTGTGGGTTGAATACCCACGCGGATACAGCGTCCGTTGAAGGATTGACACACACCGCGATTGACCTTCCATCAGATAAACGAGTGATTGAACGGGGGATGCCGTCCAGTTCACACTTCCAAAGTATACACTCGTCCCTGAGACCGATTATATTGAACCAAATCCCGGCGCAGATTATCTCGTCGGAGCATGACAATGTGCTGATACGTTGGTCGTCTAACTGAATCCTACCAGATAGTTGACCCGATATCTCAACTTGAGTCACTCCACCCATCACATCACCCACGATTACACCGCTTTGGGTGGGTGTCATTGACGATAATGGATGATCCGTCTCAGAGCAATGTATCCGTCCACCGGAGATATCCCAACATTCCACCCTATTCTCCGGCACATGGTCGCCAATTCCGCCCAGAGACCTTCGTGAGACGACAAGGATTCCGGATGGACGGAATTCCATGCAGCTGATGGACTCGATCGATTGGTCAGAAGGAGTTGATGTATGAACGATTTCACCCTCATTCGCTATCCACAATGTTCCAAAAACACCTGAAGCTGCTATTGATCTGGAATTAACCCGTACGATTTCAGATTCGCCGAGCCCTCCGATAGCACGGACGTTTTTGTCTTCATCCATCCACCTAACTTCTCCATCGCTGTCGAGTATCGCTGCACATTTGTCCCCGCTCAATATTGTCTCGATGGATGCGTCGGCCATACCTGAAAATTCGACTCCCGACTCGGATAGAACCTCAATTCTGCCATCATTATGACCGAGGATAACACCCATTTCAGTTACCGCAACTGCAGACAGGGATTGAGGAATCACGTGAGATGGAGGTTTTGCGGAAGAAAGTAGGTATTCGATTTTCGAGCCGTGTTTTGCAATCACCAGGCCCCCGTCCGGAAGAGTGCTCCAGATGATGTCTGCAGATGGCTCCAAGATGAGTTCGGACTCCAAAAGGCGTCCGGGCATGATTCAGGGGGGCGGGCTGAAGGCTTCATGGTTGTCCAGTATTCAAGATAAAACAGGTTCAGCGTCTTTCGCTGCGTCTTTCCTTCTAGATTCCAACCGATTCAGATATTCCTCGTCAATGGTGCCGGCGACATACACCCCGTCAAAGCATGAGCAATCGAAAGTCACTTCTCGCTCTGCGGCACCCAGACATGCAGTTACTAGATCATCGAGTTTCTGATAAATCATCCAATCCGCGCCGATGGCGTTACCTATCTCATCTACAGTTCGGTTATGAGCGATGTACTCTTCCCTAGCAGGCATATCAATTCCGTAGACATTGGGGTGTATCACCGGAGGTGCGCAACTGGCGAAAAAGACCTGTTCCGCCCCTGCGGACCTTGCCATCTCGACAATTCTCTTCGAGGTATTGCCACGGACTATGCTATCATCTACGATCAGCACATTCTTATTCTGAAATTCACCCAGAATAGTATTGAGTTTCTTTCTGACAGATTTCTTACGGACATTCTGTCCTGGCATTATGAACGTCCTACCGATATATCGATTTTTGACGAATCCCTCCCTGTATTGGACACCTAGAGTCCTTGCCAACTCTAATGCTGCTATACGGCCGCTATCTGGAACGGGTACAACGACATCGATTCCATGGTCAGGATTTTCCTTCAGAATCCTCTCGCCCATGATTCGCCCCATCTCGAGTCTTGCGGCGTGCACAGATACTCCGTCTATAGTAGAGTCAGGCCTAGAGAAGTAAACGTGTTCAAAGATACAAGGTCTAGGTTCAGTGACTGGGGCGCATATCCTAGAGGTGATTGCCCCGTTGGATCTCACTATAACTGTCTCACCGGGCTTCACATCTCGATCTAGTTTGAAATCCAGTACGTCTAGAGCGACGCTCTCGGATGCGAATATCCTCTCCACCATGCCATCTTCTGTACGAGATCCCATGCACAATGGGCGTATGCCATGTCTATCCCGTATGGCGATAACCCCCCATCCAGTTATCATGGCCACGACAGAGAATGAGCCGATTGCTCTTCTGTGGAGACGCTCGACGGCAGTGAATACGGATTCCTCGTCCAATGTGCTCTTGCCTGACGGGGTGTCCTGAATAGCGCGTTGAAGCTCCGCTGCGAGTAGGTTGAGTAAGGCCTCTGAATCTGAATCTGTGTTGATTCGTCGTCGGTCTACGTCAAATAAATCCGTGATGAGTTCTTCCGAATTTGTAAGATTTCCATTATGTGCTAGGCTGATTCCGAATGGGGAGTTTGTGTAGAATGGTTGTGCTTCTGCGGCTGAGTTACTGCCTGCTGTGGGATATCGAACATGCCCTATGCCCATTGAGCCTTGAAGCAGTTCGATGTGTTTCAGCTGGAATACATCTCGAACCAATCCATTCGCCCTGCGATGGAAAATGCGTGACTCGGTGCTAGTCAGTATACCTGCAGCATCTTGGCCCCTGTGTTGTAACACGAGAAGCCCGTCGTAGAGTGTGGGCGAGACGGTCGATCCCTCGATTCCTACAACACCGATAATGCCGCACATCGAGAACACACGGACCTTTGGCTGTCGGGACTTAGCCATTCCCCAGAAAACTAGGCGTCGTTCAATCCGTCATTCGACGATTTTTCTTGGCCCATCTGTAGCCTCGCATGCGAGCAGTGACGCCGAACCCGCAAGAGGCGCATCTGGCCTTTTGTTTGTGATAGGAGTGCTTTCCACATCGCCTACATCGGATGTGGGTTTGCTTCTGCCTTTTCCCCATACTGGGTGTTCCCTTTGACATATGCAACCCTCCTTGACGTTCGCGCCAACTGCCTTTCTGTTATGAGGCTTATCACTCGCTATCTGATACAGAATCTGCCTCTTGTAAGGCGATTGGATCGAATTCATTCGAGTGAGAAACGGTGATTCTCAAGAGGAAGGGGATGGCAACCAAGGGAGTCAGCGCCAGGAAGTAGATTAGAGATTTCAACGACGAAGAAACCGACTCATGCGGTACAGATGTAAGAAGATATAGAGCAACTGCAGAGGATATCGTGGAGATGGAAACGAGTCTGACGGAGGTGTTTCCTCTTCTGTACGTGGAAAGGACGTGGATCGTTAACCATACAAGTGAAATTGTGAATCCTGCGGCAAACTCCTCTAAAAATGGGCCAGACATCAATTCACACCCCCGAGATGATCTTCCACAATCTTACGAACGTACATCCTCTCATCATCATCGAGCCCGGGCGTAGGGGGCAGCGGCGGTTCACTATACTCGGACCAGGCCACTATTGCTACAGCTGCGATTAGCCCTGAAATCATACCTAGAATGATCGGAGCTGCGGATAGGGCATCCCATATGCTGAATACGCCCCTCATCGGGTCTAGTAGATTGGCTCCAGGTCTGAATACCATAGCCACGGAGATTGAAGAAATGACAAGTATCCAGCCGGTGAAGAGGGTTGTAGGTGAAATGGCGCCATAAACTCTGGAGCCTCTTATCGTCAACATCGAGCCGAACGCGAGAAGAAGGGCCCATGTAGCGAAATGGACGATTGCTACGCCCATATCCTGCGAAGCGTCGTCACCGGAGAACCGATCATAGAGGTCGGATGGGGAAAGTATGTCGGGACCGATAACAAGTACGATTCCGACCGTAGCAATCACGAGAGCCATTCTGTATCTGGAGTCAGAGGGGCCCATCCTATTCCAAGAAATAGAGACTAGTAGCAAGATGGCGCCTGCGACTCTCGCAAAGGGGGCGTCCATGGTGTGCGGAGAGGGTATGTGGCTTGAAAGAGATGGGGGATACAGGACCCCATCTGATGACAAGTGGTATCGCCACACTCAAATAGGAACCGTCGGTGGACGGCTCGCTGGTGGTACAAATGGTAAAGCGCCCACGTAAGGTAATGCGTTACAGCCCATCTGCTGGCAAGCACACCGAGCATACGGTGGAGCGCGTCAAGAAGCGCCGCGCGAGTGAGCTCAAATGGGGTCAGCGCAGATTCCGAAGAGTTACTGCTGGATACCGTGGTTTCCCTCGACCAAAACCTTCAGGAGAGAAACCCACAAAACGTGTGAATCTGTTATACAGGTGTACTGAAACTGGCAAGGCGCACCAACCTGCAGCTAAGAGGGCGAAGAAATTCGAACTCGTGGATAGGTGATTCAGATGGCCGGTGCAAGTTTTCTCAGAGTTAGTTGTAATGACTGCGGTAACGAGGCCGTGGTGTTTAGTCGTGCATCTTCCGTCATATCGTGCCCCGTGTGTGGGAGCACGTTAGCAGTGCCAAAGGGCGGCAAGGCCGATTTGGTAGGCAGCAGTTTAACAGAAATCCTCGAGTGAAGGGGGTTCGACATTGGCTCGTAAGGAATATTGGCCCGAGGAAGGAGATCTCCTCGTCTGCGTAGTGAAATCCGTAAGCGACAAGGGCGCCTACCTAGAGATAGATGGGATGGACGGCGCGGAAGGATTCGTATTCATAGGAGAAGTCGCAGCAGGATGGGTAAAATCCGTAAGATCTCACTTGAGAGAGGGTCAGCGGGTTGTAGCGAAGGCAATAGGTGTGAAGCGTGATCGTGGCAGAATTGATCTTTCCATAAAATCAGTTTCCGAGGAGCGCCGTAGAGATGCCCTCCAGTTCTGGAAGAACGAGCAGCGAGCCGGACAAATAATGAAGGTCGCCGCTGATAGAATCGGATGGTCCGAAGACGAATTGGATTCGACTTCGGATGACCTGGCGGATTCTTTCGGGTCTTTGTACGGAGCCCTGGAAGAGGCTGCGGCTGATTCAAGTGCCTTGGATAATGCTGGTTTCAAGGGGAAGTGGATTGCTACCGTAGTAGAACTCGCTGTCGAAAATATCGTTCCTGAATCAGTGCATCTCAAGGGGAATTTCCACGTAGAGATATGGTCAAGCGAAGGTGTTTCAGGGATTCAAGAGGTGTTGGAAAAGGCTGAGGCCAGCATAGAAGGAATGGACGAAGTTGTACTTACGTGCCACTACGACGGAGCACCGAATTACAGAGTTGAAGTGGAAGGTCCGGATTACGATTCTGCCGAGTCAGCATGGAATGCCTGTGTTGAAGCTGCAGAGTCCGCGATGAAGGCGTATGACGGCAATTTCTCGGCTGAGCGCGTCTGATGCCCGCAATACTTCATGAACCCGGTGCGAGGGGTCGACTTGCGTTCATGCCTCGAACAATGTTGCAACGATGCCCCGCATGCTCGTCATACGGATTCTCTAGAGAATGCGATTGTGGCGAAACCAGAGTTGCGGTAGCACCACTCCGTTTCTCTCCAGAAGACCCCCAGGGGGATAGACGGCGGCAAAGAGAAGGCTGGGGCTCAGAAGAATGGGTGAAAAATCTCCCTACTCCGAGGAAGGAAGGTGAGGAGGAAGAATGAGTCGAACAAAGATTCAGCATATTTCCGATGTCCCCGTTCATGATGCCATTATCGAGGCGGTTCCAGGGATTGGGAATGTGGGTAAACTCGTAGTTGATGGCTTAGTGGCGTCTTACGATTCGAAGATAATAGCCAGAATACTTCATCCAGACATGCCGCCACACGCGACTCTTGATTCAGAGGGCCTACTTCGCCCCCCGCATCTCTCAATTCATTCGGTGAATATTGGGGCTCAGACGGTTCTCTGTATCTGCTCAGACGCTCAGCCAACTACTGCAGCAGGCCAATATGAGGTGGCAGAATCAATTCTCGATTTCGTAAAGGATCGTAGTGATTCTCGACTGTACGTGTTGGCTGGCCTGGCAATGGACCCAGAGGCCCAAGGAATACACGTTGTTTGCTCGGAAGAAAGTACCAGGGGGTCGATGGAGGAGCATGGTATAGAGGTTAGAACGGGTCAACCGGAATCAGGGATGATTGGGCTGGCAGGGCTATTGGTTTCTCTTGCCCCGCTCCACGAAGTGGAAGCGATTGGCCTTGTTGCGGACACCGTTGGTGGTGCCACGGATGCCAGAGCAGCGGAACGGCTATCCATGTTCGTTCAGGATAAGTTCGGATTGAACATTGGAATGGATCTCGATAGGACGCAGGCGATTGCCTCTAGACTGCTAGAGAGTGTCGGGATATCCGAGGCAGCTATTGCAGAGATATCAGGCGAGCATGGCTATGGCGATTTATACGTCTGAGTGGTCTTATGAGGGTCCTGCTGGGGAGCGGTGGAATTGGAACTGAAGAGCGGCGATCCAAGTATAGGGATTTGATTTCAGATCATTTCAGAGATTCAGAAAATGTGGTTTTCATACCACTAGCAACACATGACCATGAAGGGCGGACTGCACGGTTGAAGGAGTCTCTCGGACCCACGGGGGCGAAGTTCCATGGATTGAATGTGGATCGCGGCGTCGAGCAGATACTTGCCGCTGACGGAGTGTACATGGGCGGAGGTAATTCCTTCCTGCTGAACAGGGATCTGCACAGATACGGTTTGATTGATGCGCTGAGGGATGTTGTGAAGCAAGGAATACCGTATCTCGGAGTCAGTGCTGGCAGCAATGTCGCTTGCCCGACGATGATGACGACTAACGATATGCCGATTGTAATGCCGTCTTCGTATGAAGCGCTGGGCATAGTTCCCTTCCAGATAAATCCGCATTATTATCCTGGGAAAATAACCTTCTTCTCAGAAGGCGAGAGCAATGACCACTTCGGAGAGAGTCGTCGGCAGAGGATATCCGAATACCATCAACATGAGTCGATTCCTGTTCTGGGTTTGTGGGAAGGATCGTATGTGGAATGGGATGGTGCCAGAGGTCGTCTGATAGGTCGTGCTAGGGCATTTTTCAGAGATTCTGAGCCCATGAACTTCGAGGACGGGGCGTTATTCGATGGAAACCTGGCTCTCGATAATCATTCATCCGCCTGATGAAACTATGACTAATTCGAGTGTCAAATCCCCTTCTATGACGGAATTGTGAGGTACGATTGTATCGTCGTACACTGCTAGGACAGTGGATGCGTGTATACCCAATTCTTTGAGCACATCCAGGATTGTCGCAGGGGCTTGGATCTCCACAACGTGGTCCTGATTCTGATGGTTGACTGTGACGCGCATGGAGGGGCTGCACCTGAACAGGCTTATGTCTGATTCGCAGGACGGCTGGACGCTGCCGAGATCGCATAGCCCGGTATTGCGGTGGATTCGAAATCCACTGTCCCTTGGACGCGGGGGTTCAAATCCCTCTCTCGGCGCCATTTGTGTCAGAGCGTAGCGATTGAGGCTGTTATGCCTCGTCATCGATAACCACGACGCGTGTACCGGGGCCCATCTTGATTTGCGGGCGTCCCGCCCATTCCCCGACTTCCCCATTCAGTACACCGATAACATCGCCCCTGGAGATAGATGCTGCTGCTGTTGGTATGAACTGCTTGAACGCGACTGCGGATGCAGACCCAGAGGCGTCGACCAATGTGATAGCCCATCTGCTAACTGAAGCTCCGTCAGGATATGCATCAATCGACCAGACCCTCCCCACAACAGAGACCCTCGTCTCTATATCCACTATGGATGCCTCGTCTCCTTCCTCTGCAGGAGATATGGATGACAAGCTATCAAGATCGAGATTCAATTGTCCTTTCCAAAGCGAAGGCATCGCATTGTCCACGCGTACCCTCGATCCTTCTTTGATTGATCTTGTTACCCTCTTTGGGCCGCCCATCCGATGCGGTCTGACAGTGGCTCTATCCCACCCATCCACCATGGTGAACCTAACATCAACGGTCTCGTCTTCATTCAGATCTGGACCGGTTAGCCTGGATACGTCTCCAATTGCAGAGAAACGGGTTCTGATCGCCTGCAATGGAGTGATGTCCCAGGTGTGTCCAAAACGCTGAATCGTTTCCATTTGTATCAGATTTGGCTCTTGGTTTGATCCTTCACAGAAACCAGCATACTCGCACCTGTTGCATCGGGCCCTGGTGTCGGATTCAACTGGTTCACCATCAGGGACGCCACCATCCTTGAATCTCCGAAGAGGTGCCGGCTCTGCAGGGCATTCTTCGATAGATGGGTTGCTCTCCCTTATCTTCGAGTACAACTCGAATAGATCCCTGTCCATCGATTCCATTTCTTCCACAGCGGGCATGACGACGTCTTTCGGGTCTCCCGCACCAAGATACCAGATTGCTAAACCGGTTACGGTTTCTTTACGCTCGTGAGTGGCCCACCAAAGCCATCCGTACATCCTTAGCTGGTCCAGATAGCCATGAGACCTATCTCCTCTTCCAACTGAGGCCTTGATGTCGATTATCCGAGTGGCTCCATCCCACCTGTAGACAAGGTCATATTCTCCCTGGAACCATCCACCTGGGTGTGTTGAGGTCTGAGTGAAAGATGCTGCATCGGGGTCCACGAACCATGGTCTTGCGATCTCCCATGCTTCTACGACATGCATATCTGACCCGATGTCATAGGCTGCATGGCTAGGACTGCTCCAATCACGGGGAAACCCATCAGGGGCTGGCCAGACAGGTCTAGATTTCCCTGAACGCCACGCATCCACATCCACATCCTCTGAATTTAGGCATTCTTCGACTTCTTGCAGGTGTAGATCTATGCCTCTCAAGACCATGGAGAGGCATTGGTCTGGGTCTGCATCTTCAACCGTGCCTTTCCTATTCGGATTTGCTGCCCAATCATCGCACGCCTCGTCCCAGCATCGCTGGAAGTGGACCCGAGCACGCGCATGTGCCCATATCCTCAATGAATCCATGTCTGACGGGCGAAGAGGCTTCTCGACTGGTTCAATTCTTGGGCCGGGCCAATTGGATGGATCGTCCCATTCAGGGGCCCCGTCCTTGTTCAGAGGGGTGGACATCGCGTCTTCATCCTCTGCAAGATGAAGAGACGGCGAATCACGCATGACTCTGCAAATACACGCCTCTGCTGCATTTCCGCGAATTATTTGTGGTGGCAGCGGGGTCTTCAGACGACGTTCCCATCCATAGTACCAGTATCTCGGACAGTTCCTGTAAGCGATCACCTGTGAGGCTGAGAGTCTTCGGTAGGGATCTACAGAAGATGCCTTTTGATCGATGGTGCTTACCGGCATCGAAAGTCCCTTTCCCTCATGGCTCTTAATTTCAATCGCCTGAATCCGCACTATTGAGATAGACAATTGTCATCTCAAGTCGTTCGTGAGTGGGGTGCACCTCGACAAATGCTACTGGAGCCTCGACGGCATCGCTGATCTCCTCTGCTGTGGAAAGAGGAATTTCTATTCGGCCCCTCTCAGAATCATGATACAAGAATCTTCGAGGGAGACCTGTTTCCCTAATTATTTCGTCCATGTAATCATCAGCTACTTCATTCTCGCATTCGATCACTCCGAAGATGAGGGTCCCATCTTCTGTCAGTAATTCATGAGGTGCGATAGTGGCCTCGCCGCGTCTCAGGAATCTGTTTCTGAGTTGTCCTGCATCCTTGTAGACCGCTGTGCAGAACTTGAGATGGAAGCCGTATGGCTCGCGCACCACCCCATCAATGGGATCTGGCTCCCCAAGGGCAGCAGCAGCGACCCTGTCGCGCATATTGATTGCCAGCTCGGCGGATCCCGCTGCTCCTGCGGTTATCTCATCGGAGAGATTGAATCCCCTAACTTCCATGTTGCCATGATTGCCGACGGTGATCTCGAGCTCATTCAGATTGAGGAATTGAATATCCATCTCCCTCATGTCTTCCAATGCGCCCATCAGCTCTTTTTCTTGGTCTGGCTCGCAGGGTATCTCGATTCCTGTTTGTATTCCTTGAGCGGCGCATGCCGAGATGACGCTGTCGTATTTCTTCGCATCCAAATCGAGGAGATGGAATCGTATCTCATCGAGTCCCGCGTCGGCGAACTCTCTCGCGTATTCGGGTTTGAACGGGATGCTCGTATACATGTGCATGTGAAACGAAGGCCCGAATTCCTGTCTGAGTCTACGGATTCCTTCCAATGTGTGTTCCCTGTCCATCAACGGGTCGCCGCCGGTGATTCCGGCTCCCGTTGCGTTCATCGCCCTGGCCTCCTCGATTACCTCGTCGAATGAGGTGCAGGGACGCTCGTTGGCAAACATCATCTCAGCCTCCCTGCGATTCTCGGAAAGGGGGCAATAATCGCATTTCCAATGGCATTTTCCAGTGATGAACAAAACCAACTTTGACCCCATCTGGCACTGTATGCACCCCTCGGCCTCTTCGACCTCAGGGGCATCGAACAAAGTAGGAATCGTGGGGAGGCTCAGAGTCACGCTCATGCAGCGGCCCCCCTTTGCACCGACAGAGCCGCCTCGATTAGCATCTCATGAAAAATCGTCGTTCCGGAAAGTTCGGGGTGGAATGTCAGTGCGATCCTGTTACTTTCCCTCACGCCCACTGGCTCTCCGTCGAAAGTTGCGATTACTGATGGTTTCCGGGCATCCGTGAAGCGCGGGGCCCTGATGAATACGCATTGAATGGGGCTGTTCGCGTTCTCAACGGCCACTGGACCGATGAATGAGTCAATCTGCCGCCCCCACGCGTTCCTATCCACCTCGGCAGAAATAATCGGATCGCCTCCGTCTTGGGGGTCGGCAAGAAGAATGGCTCCTGCACATGTTGCTAGAACGGGCATATCGCCATTCTCTCTTATGATCGAATATAGTGGTCCAAGGAGACCCGTGCCATCCTCTCCGCCGACTATCCTCATAGTGGTGGATTCGCCACCTGGCAGTATTATTGCATCAAGTCCGCCGCCGATGAGGTCGTCCAGTGATCGTAATTCCCTTATCGATACCTGGGTATTGGTCAACTCAGATGCGTTCTGGATTGCAATCTCATGGGCCCTCCTGGACCCCTGAAGCATCACTAAACCCACTTCGAGCACGATTCCCCGGCATATGCATGAGACATGAACCCCATCCACGGTATGCAGTTGATGCGATGCTCTCAAGGACCGGTTAACTCAGGCCGCATCATGACCAGGCTACACAACTTTGGTGCTGGACCAGGAGTTCTGCCGCTCGAGGTTATTGAGGCGTGCAAAAAGAATCTCGAGGAGCTAGGATCGAGTGGCCTCGGGCTGATGGAGACATCGCACAGAAGCCCGGTCTTCCAGGCAATCGTAGATGAGGCTGATGCGCGTCTTAGGCGCTTGTTGGGGATTCCAGATGATTACTCGGTGCTATTTCTTCAAGGCGGGGCGTCCCTTCAATTCCACATGTCTGCACTCAATCTTCTCGATCAGGGGGAGCATGCTGAGATAATCGTCACCGGGACCTGGTCCCAGAAGGCCTACTCAGAGATCGGCAAGTTGGGGGGGGTTCGAGCCATATGGGATGGAGCGCAAGAAGGTTTCACGAGAGTTCCGGATCATTCAGAGTATTCTGTCAGCGAGGACGCGGCTTACATCCACTACACGTCCAATAACACGATCTATGGTACTCAGTTTCACGAAATGCCGGACTCGAGAGGGAGGCCGATGGTGGTTGACGCCAGTTCTGATATTACCGGAGCCCATCTGGACGTCTCGGCGCATGACGTTGTTTACGCCGGGGCCCAGAAAAATCTCGGGCCCAGCGGGGTGACCGTGGTCATACTCTCCCCATGGGCCCTGGAGAAGGGTCGTGAAGGGCTTCCATCTATGCTGGACTACAAGGTCCATGAGTCGAAGGGAAGTCTGTTCAATACCCCGAACACATACGGGATATTCGTCTTGAAGGAGGTACTGGGTTGGATCGAGCGGGGAGGGGGCGTTCAAGCAGCCATAAGTCGGAATACCGCCAAGGCATCCCTGTTGTATGATCATCTTGATTCCTCGGACTTCTGGGTGCCACGTGCCCTGAAGTCCTCGAGGTCCGTCATGAATGCCACATGGAGAATATCAGACCATAGTCTCGAGCCCGACTTCCTCGAAGGCGCCGAGGAGAGGGGACTAATGGGCCTGAAGGGGCACAGGAGCGTCGGGGGGATTCGCGCCAGCATGTACAATGCGCTGGAGCTTTCCAGCGTGGAGGCCCTCGTGGCATGGATGACCGAATTCGAGTCCATGCACTCCTGACGGCTGATTCAAGCCACATGACTCCCACGAGGCGCCATGAAGGGAGACGGACGGATCGCCCTTCTCGATCTGACTCTTCTGGATAAAGAGGCTAGTGAGTCTGATCTCGAACATCTGATTGGGCGTGCCAACAAGCATCTTCCCGCTGCTATTTGCGTATTCTCTGAACAACTGGATGGGTTACGGGATATGCTCGACCCCAGAATAAAATTGGCTTGCGTAGCAGGTGGCTTCCCCTCAGGTACACGTGATTCGACCGCCCTATCCGAAGAAATTCGAGCAGCTCGTGATTCGGGGGCGGATGAGATAGACATGGTGCTGGAACCCGGAATGGGGCTTGAAGATTCGATGTTGCTGATGGACTCAGCCAGAAGAGCCTCGGAGGGGCTAACCCTGAAGGTGATACTCGAAACCCCCCTCCATGACGAGAGGTCGGCCATGGGCGCAGCCAGGATCGCCTTGATGGGCGGGGCTGATTTCGTCAAATCGTGCACCGGGAGGAGGGGCGCTTGTTCCATTGAGGCGGCCGGCTGGCTGGCGAGGGAGGTCCGCCGTCACCACACAGTCACCGGTGAATTGCGAGGAGTCAAGCTATCAGGCGGGATACGAACCAGCGAGGATCTAGAAGCGCTACTTTCTGCCGTGACCGAGGAAGGGCTGTCCGTGACAGACGACCAGTATCTTCGTATCGGCGCATCCTCGCTGCTGGATTCCCTGCTGAGCGAGTGAGCTCAAGAATACGATCGCAGCGCTGTGAGATCAGACTACATCTGAATCACAGAGGAGATCGTCTCCGGGCTGAAGAGGAAGACGAGCAACACCGTTCCGGCGAATATCATCATCCAAGATCCGATGACCTTGATCCACTGTGTCAGGGGATTTATCCTGGATGCGAATGCCGCATTGCCGTACCCCACCAAAGATACGATGATCACCATTAGCAATATCAGGCCAAGCGCCAGGCCCAGCAGCCCCGTGAATACCGCCTCGACGCCCATCGTCCCCAGGAAGACGACGAATGGCAATACTGCAATTGCGGTGCAATCGATGCTCGCAGCCGCGTATCCGACTCCATAGAGGAATGTGTTTGCCTCAGCAGAGCGTTTTTTCGATCCGTCGGATGGCCTGTCTATGGCTCTCTGGACGAAGGAGAAGAGGTTGCTTGTCCAGCCCATCAGATTGAGGAAGCCGAGAGCCGCGAGGCTGAACGCGACGAAGATAGCGATTATTCGTATCATCCCACTGAGAGCGAACGCTCGCCCCATTATCGCCGCGATTATGCCGATTACTAGGAAGAACGAAACCATGCCGAATCCGCTCAGGAGTCCGAGAATCGGGGGCTTTATCCTCCGACGTTCACGTGAGTCCGTCGAAGCCTCAGAAGCCATCAGAGTCATCTGGAAGGTGACGAAACTTGGCAGGACCGGGAATGCGCAGGGGGAGAAGAAGACCAGGATCGAGAGGAAGACTCCCAAGGCGAAAATTGCAGATGCTGAGGATTTCTCCTCGGCGATGCCGATTGTCCTCAGAGATTCTATCTCAAACTGATTTCCCGTCAGAGCCGTTTCCACAGCGGAGTCGAAGGACGACCAGCCGTCAGTGGGCGTCCCGGTATTCTCTCTTGCAATGATGTATCCCTCGTGATCGATGACGAGAACTGCGGGTATCAATCCAGTTCCGCCAGTAGTCAGAAGCCGAACGGGGTCGGAAAGCGTCCCATTCTCGAGAATGGCTGCATGGACGCTCCCAAGGCCAGTCGGGAATCCTGGTACCTTGTAGCCCCCCTCTGATGTGTTGAGGTATTCCAAGCTCTCATCATACCACGCCCCATACGCAATCACATGCAATTCTCTGGCCGATTCCATCTCTTCCCAACGGGGGATTTCATCCTCCAGATGGTGCTGGACCGCATGGCAATTGGTGCAGTCATGCGCCATCAGGTCGATGATGAGCACTCCGCCCCTGAGAAGAGAGGTGTTGATCCTGCCCTCCTCGTCCATTATCTCTGATTCTATCCCATCACGCTGCAGGGAGTCGAACAGAATCACGGGTATTGGCTCAATCTCCCCGCCTTCCCCTATGCGATCGCCAGCGATATCGAAGGCGCTCAAAGCCAAGGCGGATATGCCTACGAACATCAACCCGGCCATCACGGCAGCGGCCCATGTCTGCCGTTGCCTCAGTACCGACATGTCCAGTCGCATTCGTACCTGTGCTCGGAGATGGCGTATTTCACATGCTTGGAAGTCTGATACAATTCCACTAGCCTTAATCGGAAGTCGCGGCAGGAGGCGGCCACAGGGCTCGTGGTCTAGGGGTTATGACGTCGCCTTCACATGGCGAAGATCGCAGGTTCAATTCCTGCCGAGCCCACCATCGTTCTCAATTATGATTCGTGATCTTGCGCGCCATGTACTCTGTTTCCACGAGGAGTTCTCCAGAAAGTCAAAAGATCTCTTCTGTGGCATTTCTGTGCGTGTATATGTTGATTAAAACCTCGGCTATATCTTGAGTGTAGGCTAATATTCGCCTCAGAGATTCTGAAAGTTTATCCATAAAAAGTGCGTCTACCGACTCCAATTCAGATTCCCAGAGGCTTGCCTCATACTCTTTCAGTTCCGCTATTGCGGCCCTTACGTTCGACTTTGCTTCATGGATTTCATTCACATCTCTGTCACGTAGATTTGAAATCAATAATTTGATTGCTGAGTGCCATACTGGGATGATGTTAATTGGTAGTTTTTGTAAAGATAGATTTGAAGGAACTTCTTGATCGACGCACAATCTGCTGAGTAGGAAGCAATGATCTCCGATACGCTCTAAATTTTTGACAATATTAGAGAGTTCAGACGCTTCCCATCTAGTTGTTCCAAAGCTCGATTCTATCGACGCGGATTCAAGGATTTGACCAACTTGCCTCTCCAATAACAATCTCAGTGCATCGACTTCCTTCTCTCTTTCCTCGCTATCTTCGAAGGATGAAGAATCGTTCCGAAGAAGAACCTCAGTGACATCTCTAATCTGACTTGAAACTAGTAGATACATTCTATTCAAGCTAGAGTACAATGGCATTTCCGAGGTGTTGATCAATGTAACTAATTGAACAGAATATTCAGATTCTTCGGATATCTCAATCCCCCTAGTGGTCTGTGTGAATTTCCGTATCTGCCTCCTATCGTTTCTCCGAATACCGCTACTCCTAGAAACTAAGATATTGTGCGCACCAGAAATATACGCTCCAACGAGATGATCAAAAAGAAACTCGACTTTGATTTCATCGATGTTTATCTCGATCTTTCTTCTCTTCCTAACATTGGTTGTTTCTGCATTTAATCTCAAACTCCCAGAGGGGCGCCACTCTATCTTGATCCTATCTTTTGCACTGAGTCCGTGTTCTGTGACCCATTTTCTAGGCAGGCTGACGATGTAGGTCGAACCGCCAGTTACCTGTAATTTTCTGATTTCTGACCTATCAGAGGATTCAATACTCATCAAATACAGCCAAATTAATCTTTAATATATACTTTTCATCATCATTCAGTCTATTGTTTTCTTAAATTAATATATATTCTATATATTTCTAAAGTTATAACCCCTCAATAGTTGCGAGGCATCATATGGAAATCACAGGAATAATGTGGATAGTATTGCTTCTATCTCTGTTAGTATGTGCCTACATGGCATGGAATATCGGTGCAAACGACGTCGCAAATGCGATGGGTACGTCCGTCGGATCAAGAGCTCTGACGCTGAAGCAAGCCGTGATCGTAGCAGCGATTTTCGAATTCGCTGGTGCCTTCTTCGCGGGCGACGCCGTCACAGACACAGTCAGGAAGGGGATTCTTGTTGTCGATTTCGAAACCGTCACCGAGGTCTTTGCCAACGACCTGATGTACGGATTCATCTCAGCTATGATGGCGGCAGCGGTATGGCTCACCGTCGCCACGAGGCTGGGCTTGCCTGTCTCGACGACGCACAGCATCATCGGGGGCATCATCGGGGTCGGCCTGGTCCTCGAGGTGCAGCACCAGACGGACCTCATCGATTGGGAGGTCGTGAGGACGGTGGTGATGTCCTGGGTCGCAAGCCCCTTGCTGGGCGGCATCATAGCGTTCCTATCCTTCTGGATAGTCCGCGAGACCATCCTCGAATCCAAGAATCCCGAGGAACGCTCGATGTGGCTGGCCCCTATCCTCGCATTCCCGACGTTCTTCGTACTCGGGCTGGCTCTTCAGTTCAAGGCGTTGAAGGGACTCTTCAGCAGGCTGGACGATGCAGGGACGCTCGACAAGGCGTCATGGCTGGGAGTCAAGGAAGGCGGATCGTTCAACCCATTCACGCACTACTGCCCCGATGGGGTCAATCTCGTTGATCACCCCGAGTGCGTGGATGCGATCTACCAGGGCGCCTGGTTCCCCATCAATTCCCTGCTTCTCGCAGGCGCCATCGGAGCCATAGCCTCCCTCACCCTGTTCATGGTCCTGAAGAGGATCGACATCAAGGAAGAGCGGAATGGGTTCATGGGCGTGGAGAGGATCTTCGTTTGGCTTCAGATAATCACCGCGGCCTATGTCGCCTTCGCTCATGGGGCCAATGATCGGTCGAATGCAATCGGGCCAATGGCTGCTGTCTACCAGATCCTGGAGTCCGGTGGCGAGCTGACTGCGGAAGCAGCGGTTCCAGTATGGCTGGTACTGCTCGGGAGCGCTGGTATTGCGATAGGCGTAATGACATGGGGCTGGAGGGTCATGGACACGATCGGTAAGAAAATCACCGACATCACCCCGACAAGGGGCTTTGCAGCGGAGTTCGGAGCCGCGACCACGATCCTGATATTCTCGATGCCGTTCCTCGCAGTCCCCGTTTCCACCACCCACACATTGGTAGGCGCTGTTGTTGGCGTCGGCTTGGCAGGCGGCGCGAAAGCCGTTGACTTCAGGGTGTTCGGGAAGATCTTCGCGTCGTGGGTGGCGAGCATACCTGCTGCTGGTTTCGGCTCAGTGGTGATATTCGTGGCTGTCGCATCCGACCCGGTCCACCTGATAGTTGTGCTACCGATCGCCTTCGCAGCAGTGGTCTACGTGATGTGGGCCACGAGGGATGGTGAGATCTACGTCGAGGACGCTCTCTCTGATGCTAGTGGCTCAGACGGCAGTGCCCCGACTCACTTCGAGCTTTTGCACACCCATGCATTGGCGGTTGAGGAGACTGTGACACACATGCTGGACGCTGTGAACAAAGCAGCGGACGGGAAGGACCCCAAGAAGGAAATTGAGGCCACTGTGGAGGCAGAGCTCCGGGCGGACGTGATCAAGAATGATCTCAGAAAGAGGATAGGATCGGGCCAGATGTCTGTGCTCCAGGGCCGAGACGCCATGCTCGAGATGGTTTCCAAGCAGGATAGGATCGCGGACTATGCTCAAAACGTCGCCGAGCAGCTGTCATTCAGGGAGCTTTTCGGAGACAAGAAGGCGCGGAAGATGCTGAAGGAGATGGCTGAGGCCGTTTCCAATACTGCCTCGTTGTATGAGGACACTATTTCCCAACTGAAGACTGTGGCCCTATCCGGATACACCAAGGCAGGCAGGCAGCGCCTCAGTGACCTGATCGATGCAGTGAACCTTGCAGAGCACCAGGCAGACGTGGTTGAGAGCAAGGCTGCTGCATACGTGTTCAGCAACGGGGAAGAAGAGTCCCTGGCGGCGATGCACATGTACAGGGTGCTTCAGCGCTTGGATGACGTGGCAAATGCGTGCGAGAAGGCAGCGAATACCCTGCTCTCCATAGTATACGATTAATCGGTCCAGCCGTATTCTCTGGCGAATTGGTTCGGGCCTAGGTCATTGATCTCAGAGAGTGTTTTCTGTAGGGCCAACCATGCCAGGTGCGCGACGATTATCCCAGCCAGCAAATCGAACAGATAATGCTGTTTTGTGGTCAATATGCTGACCGACAGGAGCGTCCATTCGGTCCAAACAGTCACCAAGACCGCATTCCATAGAATCGGGGAATCGCCCCTTTTCCTCATGATCCACACGGTCATCGCCCTGGCAAGTAGGTAGGAATGCACGATGTGCAGGCTGGGCCACGCGTTCCAGGGGTTGTCGGACATGTGGATGAATTCGAAGAGGATGGTCTCCCATGCATTCATCGAGTCCCAGTCTATCTGGTCCCTGAGGTCGATCTCAGCGGGCAGGACGAGGAATATGACGCAGCAGAACGCCGTCACCATGATGAGCATCTGCATGAAGACGACGAGCTCGGAATAACCGCGGTCGTCTTTTGGGCAGAGCAGGAGCGTTGCTGGGTAGAACATGTACAGGAGTGCATATGGGAGGATGGTCCAGTTCCAGACGGGGATCTGCCTGTCGAGTGCTATCTCGGGGTCGAATACCGTGTCCAGATATGCGTTCGCGATGTTGTTGGTTGCGAAGTAGGGCACTGCAACGATGATTATGCCGATCAGAAAAATCTCCAGGGGCAGGCGATACCCGCCCATGCCTCTTCTCCTGACCCAAATGGGCGCCCATAATCCGGTCCATGGTCTGAACGACCGCATGTGCCTACTCATCGGGCAGGACGTATGAACCCAGCACAGTCACAGCGGTGGATCCGATGACAGCTGACAGGAAGACCCAGAGATTCGCCAGACCGAACTCGTTCGTGGGGGAGAAGATGTACTCAACACCCGTCCACAGGTCTGCTGTCCATAATCCGTAGGCGACCACAGATAGAAGGCCGGAGATCGCACCTAGAAGCGCGCCTCTAGAGGAGACCTGTCCCCACAATGTGAGGAGGACCGGCATGACCGTGGCCGCGGCCAGCAGGTCGGCGAACAGGAATATCCCGAACACGCCGACTGCATCGAAGGTGAAGGTGAAAACCCCAATGAGAGGTAGGCTGAGTGGGACTGTGGGCCCAGTGGCCAGGTAGATCGCTATCGGAATCAGGCCGACTGTCAGGTAACGTGCACTCTGCAGACTCATCCTACTGTCACTGAGATCCCTCGATATCGAAGCTACGACGGCGTTCTGCAGGGTATCGACGCTGGAGCATACCAGGGCGATTGCGAGGACGATGAATGCGGCTACGAACATAACACCGGCATCCTCGATCAGGTAGAAGAAGGCAGCAGAGGGGTCCTCCGCGTTACCCTGTCCCGCTACAACGGTGCCCAGCACACCCATGACGAACACCAGTGGCAGGACGAGTGCCGCGGCAAGCCAGGCCCCCTTGGCGAGGGCCTCGTCCGACTCGGAGGCCCATGCTCTCTGCCAATTCCCCTGAGAGAACATCTCTGCAGCGGTGATAGCCACCACCAAGGCCAATCCGGATTTGAAAGAGTCCATGTACGACATTGAGCCGATGCTCCAATCTATGTCTCCTTCAGGGTTGTACGCCTTAGCGTCTGAAATGAGTCCGTCAATGTCTCCCCCGAAGAGAGTCAGCAACAGTGCCACGACAAGGAACAGAATGGTCCAAGCCTGAATACGGTCGGTTGCAAGGGACGCAGGGAGACCCCCTCGAGACGTGTAGGCTGCAGTGACTGCCCCTACCAGGAGCATCGGAACGAGTGGCTCAGCATCGGACAGCGTTTCAGTAGCCTTTCCGATTGCAGTGAATTCAGCGAATAGGAACGTGAACATGTACAGGACTGAAATCAGGCCCACGTAGATCTGCATCGGCCTGCCCAATCGGATTCGCACGTAGTCTGCCAGAGTCACTCCTTGCGGTAGTCTCTCGCGTATCTTCGGGCCGACATAGGCCAGAAGGAGGAATGGCGTGGCTGCCGAGACTGCATAGCCGACTACATCCCAGAATCCACCCCAGTAGCCGACCTCCGAGGGACCGAATAGAATCCATATCCCCATACCCGAGGCGAAGAGGCTCAGCCCTATCCGGAGCCAGTCCTGCGACCCTCGGGCAGAGAGGTACTCGTCGGCCCCCATTTCCTTGTCAGTCGATGCCTGGTATCCGATGTAGCCGAAGATACCGAGCGTTGCAATCATCAATCCATATGCGATATTCGTTTCCATTTCTCTCCCTCCGCTGGCATTACCCAGATCAGGTCAAAGGGTCGTCGCCCGAAGGCGACCTCTCAGCGCTAAGCTCCCCTATATGCAGTGTCGAGTGATGGGATATTGAATATTGGTATTGACTTCTCGATGTTTGAAGCGGTATCCCGTGATTTTCATGATTGGGCCGAATCAGGACCACTCATCAGGATCGTCCTTCTTGGCTTTCTTCCATTCCCTGTAACATTGCTTGCACACGGACAGCCTTCTCCCGTCCGATGCGAGTCCATCCTCGCCCCAGACATCTGCTGCCCTATCGAATGCCAGTCTTCGACCGCCCATCGACTTGTCAGCCCAATTCTTGCAGCTCCTTACGTCGCAGGGGGTCACGCCCTCATCGTCATCCTCTGAGTCATCTTTGGGTGGTCTCGCAGCATCGGCTGCATGTTTCAGTTTCTTAGCTCGCGACTTGAATCCCATGTCATCGCCTCATGGTTACACGGTTAGAAATTTCCCAAATTAAGTGGGTGATCGAACATACCACCCGGCCTTGAGAGCGTGGATCTTCTATCTGGGCCGATCCCCACACACTGAACCTCGATGCCGGATAGCTCTTCTATCCTCGTGACGATCGATGCTGCAGCATCGGGGAGAGCTTCTAACCAGGATTTTTCCTCATGCGATTTCTGGGCCATTGCAAGCCACTCATCTTCGCTTATTGCCTCGAATCCTGGATGTGTCTCGTAAACAGGTATGCAGCGTGCGACATCCTCGGCACGGACGGGCAGCATAGTAATCGGACGCCCATCCAATTCGTATCCTATGCAGATCTTGATTTCATCTAGCCCGGCCAACACATCGAGTTTGGTGAGGACAAGCCCCGAGAACCCATTCACCCTATTTGCCTCCATTAGCGCGGGTATGTCTAGCCACCCTGTCCTTCTTGGTCTGCCAGTAGTGGTGCCAAACTCATGGCCGACTTTTGCGAGATGCTGGCCAGATGGGTCTTCAGAGGGTATCTCTGTCGGAAATGGCCCGTTTCCAACACGAGTTGTGTATGCCTTGGTTACCCCAAGGCACGGACCTATGTGTCCGGGGTGTATTCCCGCCCCATGAGACGCGTTTGCCCTTGATGTGACGGAGGACGTTACGAAAGGGTACGTGCCCTGGTCGATGTCAAGCATTGCCCCCTGTGCTCCCTCGAGAAGTACTTGCTCGCCATTTCTGAGTGCTATGTCCAACATGTGCCCTGTTGGCGCTATGGCGCCCCCGTATCTGTCGAGGATCCATCTCAAATCATTCTCAAGGTCTTGTGCAGAGATTCTCTGATCGATGCCAATAGCAGCAAGTTGTGAGGACATTCTGGAAGCTGATGCGCTTAGTGAATGGCTGTTTTCGAGTAGGCCTTCTATGTCTGCGAAGCGTATGCCTACCCGCTCTATTCGATCCCTGTAAGCAGGCCCTATTCCTCTTCCAGTTGTTCCTACGACTTTGTCTGCAGAGTCATACAACCTGTGGAATGGGAGAATGATTGAGGCGCGCTCGGATATGAATAGCCTGGACCCCTCTGGTTCCTCGCCGGTGAGGGCCTTCCACGCATCGAGTTCCTTCTCCAGAACCCATGGATCGATTACCATCCCGTCCCCCAGAACAAGATTGCAATGAGGAGTCGGAAGGCCGGATGGTATCTGATGTAACTTCAGAGTCGTGTCCCCTATGACAATGGTGTGTCCTGCGTTATTGCCTCCCTGGAAACGAACCGTCCACCCGTATCTGGAGGCTAATTGGTCAATTGCCTTGCCCTTTCCTTCATCGCCCCACTGGGCTCCAAGAATAACTGTCGCTGGCACCGTATCACTCACCTTTGACGAGGGTGTATGAACTCATTGGTTGCGGCATTAACGCCATTCAAACCCCAACGGCTCTTTTGGGAATGGATTATGAAGGGGGGTTGGGTGGCTCGCCTCCATGGCACAGCGATTCCCCGAGGCAGAGAAGCGGCTTCTAAGGAAGTTGATCTGTATGCGTTGCTCGGCCACGCACCGAGGATATCGCGTCAAGGTATGCAGGAAGTGCGGGTATACCGGACTGCGGCAGAAGGCTGTAGAGAGAAGGGCGAGCTGAGTTGCTCCTCGCCCATGCACTGACTGGATTCGCACTATCCCTCTCACTTATTCTGGCCATAGGTGCGCAGAATGCATTCGTGCTTAGGCAGGGGCTCTCCGGCAGACACGTCCTACTCGTATGTTCAATTTGTTCGATTTCCGATGCGGTACTGATCATACTCGGCGTCTTCGTTGTAGGTGAATTGGTTTCAAAGAGCGGCAATACGGATATCCTCGAGATTGCAGCGGTGGCATTCTTGGTGGTATATGCATTAACTCGATTCCGAGCTGCTTATGCTGGTTCCAGTGGCCTTGATATCAATTCCCCAGAGTATTCGGAATCCGCATTCAAGGTTTCTGTGCTTACAATGGGCTTCACTTGGCTTAATCCTCACGTGTACCTGGATACTCTGCTGCTAATCGGTGGAGGTGCGGCTGGATTGGAAGGCGAGCAACGTGTGGCGTTTGCAGTCGGGGCTGCGCTTGCGTCATTCGTGTTTTTCTTCTCACTAGGATTCGGGGCTCGCTCGATTTCTCACAGGATATCGGAACCCCGGACTTGGCAGTGGATCGATGCCGGAGTCGGGATTACCATGCTACTGGTAGCAATGGGAATATGGCTGGGGTGACTACCCTTGGCGGACTTCGTTCAGCAGTATCTCGAGAGTTGTCTGGATTTGGAGGCAAAGCGGCCCGTAGTGTATGGGTAAATTAGCATCGTTGAATATCTCGTCCAGCATCGAAGCAGTCATGCCAAGACGGACGTCCATGTCCTTCGATTCGTTGAGCAGCCACTTATCCACGGCGTCCTTCACTGAGTTTCGTATGTTCCTCGGAACTTGTGTGTCTTCAAGCTGCCCGAGTACTGTGGCTATTTGCTGAATCTTGGTCTCGATGTCTGTCATCAGGCTCACCACGCAGCCGTCCCACCAAGGGACTTGGCTTAATCTCATCCCCTAATGCCGTCTGAGTTCCAACTAGCCCATGGCATGTTTGTATTTGCCCGCGCGACACATGAACCATCGCTAGTCATTCCAATCAGGCCAACGTCTGTCGATTCGTCAAAACGTGTTTTGATCACCTTCTCGAAAGCATGCCCCATGGGCATGCCATCTCGAGTGATCCATCCGTGAACTCTGTGAGACAGCATCTCCCGAGTTATCGCTTCACCTATCCCCGTTGCAGCGACCGCGACACCAGACTCCACCCAGAAACCACATCCCGGGAGAGGGACGTCTCCGATACGTCCCGCGGGCTGGTCGCTACAGCCTCCTGTGCTAGTTGCTGTGACCATGACTCCTTCAGAATCCATGGCTATCACACCCACGGTGTCGCCCGAAGTGGTCTTTCCAGGGGGTCTCGGGGTTACGGCTGATCTCAGTATGCCTCTCTGATCGGCCCACTCCCTGGCGCCGGTCCCTCCTAGGCCATTTATCTCCTCATCAAGCAGAGCTTCTGCTACTCTTATTGGATTCGGAGTCTCTGGCATGGAGGCCACGAAGCCCAATCGGCCATCGTTGACATGAATGGAGGCATCGACCAATACCGAACCGTCCAGCCTGGTTACGCTCCCTGTTCCTGCGTTAAATGCGGGATCATTTTCCAAGATGACGCAGGCTTCGACTGCAGCGTCGACAGCGCAGGCATCTGATTCGAGAAGTGATGAGCCCTTCTGAATTGCCTTCTCTATGTTCGATTTCTTCAGAGGGTCTGCACCAGCGCCCCCGTGGGCGATTATAGCCAATTTAGCCACCACTCATCGCCTCCGAATCTGTATTGGGCTTCTTGATTCCAAGTTGGATCAATACTGACAATATGGCAATCAGGCCTGCAACTCTGAAAACTGTATGGTATGTCCAGAGACCTGTCCCATCGACTGTCTCAGCCCAGATGAATGCTGCAAAAACAGGGCCAATGATTCGAGACAGTGCGCCGAATCCTTCCTGGGCCCCCATGGCCCTTCCAAGTTCAATCCCATCCACTTCGGCCGCCGAGGCGAGCAGCGTTGACTGAGTCGGCCCGAATAGCCCGTGCCCGGCGGAAATCAATACTATGACAAAGACGCCGACGACTTGTGTTTCCGTTGTGATGTATGGAATCCAGCCCAAACCGATTGCAGCCAATGTAATCCCTACCACCATCAGAGCACGAGAGTCATATCTCTTTGAAAGTGGCCTTATCAGCCAGCCTTGTACGACGACACCGATCAGACCCACAACTGCGAAAATGTAGCCGTTCCTCATCTCATCGAATCCGAGACCCCCGTTATCTACTGGCATCGCCGTGAATAGAATCAGAGTGGCGTGCATCATCGTTATTGCCAATAGGAAAGAGGCGTTCACTAGAATCAGAATTCTTACAGCAGGTGAAAGGTCCCTGACGCCAATCAGGTTTGAAAGGACTCTTCGTAACCCTCCTGACTTAGCCTGGGCTTTTCTTTCCGATACAGGGATGCTCTCGGGGAGCATTCGACTAGCCAGCACCAATGATGCGAAAGAGAGGGCTCCTGCGAATAGACAAGGCAGGAAATATGGGTGGGCGACCCACCATTCAGTTGCAAACGGTCCGCCGAATACCTCTGCTGGGTCTGTTAGCACCCCGCCCAGAAATGGGCCGATCATAAATCCAAGTCCGAAAGCGGCTCCGATCATGCCCATTCGACCTGGCAGCTGTTCTCTGTCGCTGATATCCCCGATATATGCCTTAGTCACAGCTATATTCCCGTTGCCGGCTCCAGCAAGAAAGCGGGCAATCAATGCCATCCACAGTGTCGAAGCAAGACCAAAGGCAATCAGAAAAACCGTATTGGAGGCTAATCCAAACATCAGTATCGGACGTCGTCCGAACCTATCAGAGAGGGATCCGAGCAGCGGAGTAAACAGGAATTGTCCAAGAGTGTAGGAAGCCAGCACTATGCCGACCCACCTATCACGGGCACCTATGTCGGAGAATCCGTCACCTGTCGCCAGGTCCTGTACAAAGTAAGTCAGAAAGGGAATCACGAGAGTGAATCCGATCATATCGATCAAGACCACCAAGAAGAGCACTGTCAGAGGTGCTGCGCCATTTGGCCTTGCCATCATCGACAAGAAGGGTGGAAGGGTCTTCAAGTTGAGTGTGCTTGACTCTCAAGCTGGTGTTGAATCGGATACCGAAGAGAATGTGTCGATAACCTTGGCCAGCCTCTCGACGAGGCTTACCTTCTCTTGCTCGCCGACGAGGGCATGTTCTAGAACTTCATCTAGACTGTCAACGGAGATGATTTCTACCATCGACTCGTATTTCTCGTCGATTAGAACGTCCTGAAGATTCGTCCTTGGTATTATGACCCTCTCGATTCCAGATTTCACAGCCGCCTCTATTTTCGCGGACACGCCGCCTATTGGCAGGACCTCGCCGCGTACTGATAGCGATCCGGTCATTGCAAGATTCTGATCGATGGGAACGCCTTCGAAAGCCGATATTATGGCAGTGGCCATAGTGATCGATGCTGAATCGCCATCGACGTTGTGAGTGCCTGGGAATTGCACGTGGAGGTCATAATCCTTGATGTCCTTACCTGTCAGTTTCTTGACCACTGCACTGATATTCGTAACAGACTCCTTAGCGAGATCAGAGAGGCCGCCCGTGGCGATAACTTGCCCACTTCTCCCTTGCGAGGGCGTGACCATCGCTTCGACAGGGAGAACGACACCGGAGAAGTCCGATAGCCCAGAGTCCGCGCCCAGAACCGCAAGGCCGTTCACCCTACCGATCCTATTGCCTCGATTGACGAGCATCGCGTACTCGGACTGGCGCTCTAGGTACCTGTCCGCGATTTGCTGCTCGAGCGGTTTCGCAATTGCACGCGCCCTGGTGACGTGTACCGTGGTCGTGAGTGGGCTGCCGTCCTCAGATGCAAGGTCCCCTGCTATCCTGATCAGCCCCCCAAGTTCACGCAGCCTGAGGGAAAGCTTGCCTCTCCTACCGCTTCTACGCTGGGCTTCTTTGAGAATCATCCCGATCGCTGCGCGGTCGAAATGGGGAATTGATCTGCCCGAATCTCTCTTTGCCTCATTACGAACTTCTTGGGCCACGAAACGCACCAATTTACGCCGGTTCCTCTCTGTGTCCTTCATGTCGGTGTTTACGTATACCTCGTATCCGTAACCCCTGATTCGGCTTCTGAGTGCGGGGTGCATTTGTTGAATGCTGTCCAAGTTACCCGCTGCGACGAGTATGAAGTCACTGGGCACGGGCTCTGATTTTGTCAGTGCTCCTGAAGATCTCTCTGAACGACCACTAATCGAGAGCGCCTTCTCCTGCATGGCCACGAGGAGTGCTTGTTGCTCTTCCATCCGGAGCATGCGTATCTCATCGATGTACAGAACTCCCTTGTTGGCTCTGTGTACGGCCCCGGGCTCGACGCGTTCGTGGGCAGGCGTGGCCAAATCAGCACCAGACTGGAAGGGATCGTGCCTTACATCGCCGAGAAGTGCGCCAGATAATGTTCCTGTTGCATCTATGAAGGGCGCTTCTTCGCTGCGTTCATGCTTAATCAGCAGCTTCGGAATATTGGATTCGTCGCCAGCAGTCAACCTCGTCCTAAGGAAAAAGTATCCGAAAATCAAGAGGAAGGAGCCGAATATGAATGTCAGCATGTCCCCCGTTTGAATTGTTGCAAGGAGCAAGGCTGCACCTACCACAAGTGCGATCAAGAGCAGCATCTGATTCGTTTTCTTCCTCTGTGCACGAATTGCAGCCTTACGTTCTGAGATTATTTTGTGTCCCCTTCCTGCCGGTACAGTCCTTACCTTCGGCTCATTCTCATCTTCCACGTTACGGTAAACGAGGACGTCCTCCAGTTGTTCGAGAGGAAGGAACTCGGTCATTGAGCGGGCTAACATCGACTTGCCCGTCCCTGGCTCCCCAACCATAATCACATGACGTCTCTGCTCTGAGGCCTTTCTAACTACGATAGAGGCAGCGTCTTGACCGATTACCTGGTCCACCAATCTTTCAGGAATGGGCACATCTACAGTGGATTCTATCGGAAGGTCGAGGACCCATTCTTCCACCGGAGCGGTGCAGACGGGATCTTTATCCTCAGAAACGCCGAATGCTGAGCCTTCTTCCCAGTCTTCTAGCGGATCTGGAACAGGGTCTTTGCCGGTCATGCTATGCCGCCTCCTCCATTCTCCCTCTGACCGGTCCTTCTTGAAGGTGCGTTACCACCCAATTCAACGTTCTCCGCGCAAGTATTCTGGCCCATAGTACTGCCACTGCTCCATTGTCCACCCCTCTGGGAGCCCCTCGGGCGGCAATGGAAGGGGCGCATCTGCCAACACGGATGCGGAAGCTTGAGGCTCGCTTCGACGGGTGGCGATCATGAAGGCTGTGACGCCGATCAGAACTAGAGCGCCGGCCACACCCGCCACCAGAGGCAAGGAAGAGGACGGGGATTCGCTACTCGGCTTTTCTTCGCCAGTTGGCTCTTGAGTGGTGTCAGAAGGTTCTACTGCATATGTCTTGAGCATCTCGGATTTCCTATCAAAACCTGAGGAGTCTACGGCGTTTACAGTAAGGCCGATGTAGTCGCCAACTCTCAGCCCGACGCCCTCATTGGCTTGGACGGTGAACGGGTTAAACCCAAAGGCGGCTCCCATGTCGGTGCACACTCCTGTCAGACTATTGCATACTTGCCATCTAATCTCAACATTAGTGAGGCCATGATTCGTCAACTCGGTGACTGTGGCTACAGGGTTCGTAGAGTAGTCCATCGTGTCAAAAGACGCGCTGATATCCCCCTGGGCGCCTATCGATTCCCATGTCAAGGGCAGTGAGTCTACGACTTCTATCTCAATAATATGGGTTACAGACTCGCCTATGGGATCAATGGCGGTGATGGTGACTAGTTCAGTCCCGGCTTCATCCCATTTCATCGTAATCAGGCCAGTATCAAAGTCATATGTTGCAGAGCCGGCATCGTATGTATCGACATCGATCCATAACTCGCTGAATTCATGATCTGCATCCGAAACATGCGTCGGCAATGAGACTGTCATTGTACTGCCGACCTTGGCAACCATTCTCTCGATTCCGCTAGCATCTATCCTTGGGGCGTCATTGATGTTGTTTATGACAAAAGTGACTGCGGTCTCGGTTGTTTGATCTCCATCAGATGCACTGACCGTTACTGTGGCTATCCCTACGAAATCCTCGTCCACAGCACTCACAGAGAGGGTATGCCCTACAATGATCGCATCGAAGAACTCCTGTGGTTCGACGCTCTCTAGGTTGAGATTCAGTAAAGATGGGTTTGAGGGCGCACCTTCGTCATTGGTATCCGAAAGAAAAGGAGTGAGGATTAGGCTTGCAGATTCGCCTTCATCGAACGATTGTGGCGATATTGATGACCATCTTGGCGCCCCATTCTCGATTACATTGAACAGTAGTGTGCCGGTATTGGAGTCCTCTCCATCGCTTATTGTGATGAACAGGCCCTGCGGAATTGGCGAGCCGGTGGAGTCGTATATTATCCGGTCAAATTCTACAGTTACCGATCCAGCATCAGGGTTCCAACTTCTGAACTGTGGTGCGTTACTATCGATTTGCAAGTTCGAGATGGGCGTCTCGGCGTCCCATACTAGCCCTTCCAACGAGATGGTCTCCTGCGTCTCCACCTTAACGGTGGGCATGCCAGCATGAAGGGGGTCCATGGGAGATATCACCTGGGGAATAGCGTTCCTCAGTACAAATGCAGAATCGGTTGACAGCCACTCGCTTGATTGGCCTCGTGCATCAGTCCATTTGACCCTCGTATCATAGTCCCCTGTTGGAGCGTCGAGTGGCGTAAGAAGGGAATGGATCAGTTTGAGATTGCCTCCGGCGCCCATCTGGCCAACCCAATCTGTCCAATCAGATGACCAATCATTTTGTCCGGAACGACTGTACTCAAATTCAGCAGTCATGGTGGTGATGTCGTCCACTGCATCATTTGCAATTGCTGATAGTTCAAAATCCAGGGAAGCACCGCGGTATATTTCGGAGCCATCGACTGTCGTTGGCCTGGTTGCTATGGGCGGCATATCATATGGAACGAAAATCTCATTCTTGTCATTGAAATCGACCCTGTCTGAATCGCTGCCTTCGAGAGCTGCCCGGAGAGAGGCTGCTCCTGATGCTACTGAGGATAGTACTGATGAGTCGAATGTAGACTGGAATGTGATGGTTTGACCGGGGTACATGGATGGCAAATCATGGCGTTCTATCTCTACATGATCTAGTCCGTCCATGTACGATATTACCAGTTCAGCCCCATCCGGGTGGTCTTCAGCACCATTGTTCTCAACTGTTGCAGACAGAGATACTGAATCCCCTGGTATGAGCCCTGGATAGCCCCCATCGATATCTGCTTCGAAGTTTGATACGCCTAAATCGACGAGTGGTCCCATATCTGGGTCGATTGCAGCATATACCTGGTTGTATGTCGTGTGGGGGCCGTCCATCAAAGCGAATACTGGCCAGAAATTTTCCCATTGGGAATATCCTGATGATGATCTGACTAGGTTGACAGATTTGACCCATGTGTGCTCGACTGCGACATTCTTGTCAAGAGTGAGTTGCTGGAAACCTGAACTTGTACTATCGAGAAGCCAGGACCTCCAGTTGTGATGTGGTTTGACGCCATTGTCGTATGAGTCAGCCCCAATCTTCTCTGTTACCGCGCCATAAACGTAGACGTTTACAGATGACTGTGCCCCCACATACTTCGATTCAAGCGTCATAGTGACGTCGTTGGTCGTGGAATCCAGAGACATTGTCAATTTTAATTGGAAATCATTCGAAGACAGGTCCATGCACCCTCCAGCCGAATATTCTGGATCGTAGAAGTTTGTTCCGCCTGCTCCAACCTTGTAGCAAGCACCAGACTGTTGATCGGCGAACGAGAATGTAGGATATCCGGATGAAGAAGCTGTAACATGGCTCATTCGGTTGATCGGGCCATCACTCGGCCAACCGCCAGATGCTGATTCGAAGAAAGAAATGTAGGTGAAGTCTTCTGGATTGGAGGTCTTCAGATTATCGAGCGATGGCGACGCACTGCTCATGCAAGGGCCACACCAATGCGCGCCGACATATTCTCCGAAAACAGTGTGGCCCGGACTTGTTGCCTCCATCACCGGTACCGGCTCATTGAGCTCATCAGAAGTCTCTTCACCGGCCCAATGACTCGGGCTGAACAGTGAAATTAGCAGGATAATTATCAATGCGCCCGACGTAATAAGTGGCCTATTTTCCGAGTGCATTCCAACTCCGGGATGCGTGCTGAGTTATCAATGAAACCTGCCGAGGTGTATTCCAGAGTTCTAACTTGAGACCGGAAGTGCTTGAACACATAACAGTGCCCGGCAGACAATGAGCGGCGAGTGGCTAGCCCTAGTGGAATCCGATGGCAGGGCCTATTTGCTTCAAAGGGGATCAGGGGAAGTTCGCGTGAGGGGGCTAGGCCGATTCAATGTGGACGATACACTTGGAGACGTTGTACCAGGCGACTCTCTCGTGATTGGGCAGAAGACTCTCAGAGTTGTCAACCCGGGCCTTCCCGAAGCCAGAAGGGCCATGAAGCGCAGGGCGCAAGTTATCCTTGCGAAGGATGCAGGTTATCTGATATCTAGAATGGGCATTAGCGTGGGTTCAACAGTTCTTGAAGGAGGTCATGGGTCTGCTGGACTCGCAATGCATTTGGCATCGGTGATCGGGGGTTCTGGGAAGTTAATATCTGTCGAAAATAGACCAGAGCATGCCACAGTTGGGCGTGAAAACATGGAAACACTGAGAGAGATTCTTCCGGAGTTCCCTGAATGGCATCTTCTCGAGTCGGATCTCACATCCTGTAAAGAAGAGGTTTCAGCCCTAACAGACCATCTTGATGCTGTCATATTGGATCTTGCAGAACCGTGGACTGTGGTAAGTGACATTTCGAAATTACTACGGCCGGGTGGGCGGCTAGGGTGCTACTGTCCGACCAGCATACAATTGGAGAAATCATGGGAGGCTTGCGAATCAGCGGGCTTGTACATTGAATGGGCTGGAGAAGTGATCGAGCGCCGCTGGTCTAAGGCGAGTCGCGGGGGAGTTCGTCCCGGCAACCAGCCGATAGGCCATACGGCGTTTCTCCTTATCGCTGCTGAGCAGCTTGTTGATGAAGAATGATTGATCTGAATAGTCTCGCTTGTACAGGCATTTAGTATCGCGGTCCGATATCATTCAAAACCCAGCGCCGACACGACAGGGGTATGAGAGACAGCAGCGAGTGGTTGCCCACAGCATATCGTTCCCACACTATCGGACAGGTTGTAACAAATGGCGGCGACATGGTTGGTTCCCAGGTTACACTCGCAGGATATGCCGAAACTGTACGAGGTCGCGGGGGTGTCTGCTTCGTAATGTTGCGAGATGGGACCGGGAGGATCCAAGCTTTCCTGAAGAGGGATGCCATGGACGAGTCGGTGTTTGAATCAATTCAATCTTCAAGTCGAGAATCCACAATATCAGTTACGGGAGTTGTGGCTCAAAAGAGACCTCCGAAGACTCCTGAAGGAAGTTCGCCACCTCCGCCTGAATACGAGGTAAGCGTATCCTCTGCAGAAATTTTGGCTGTTGCAGATGCACCTCTTCCAGTGGGGGTTGTTGATGAAGTCAACGTAGGCCTAGACGTTAGACTGGACAATCGCCACCTCGATGTAAGAAGAGCCCATGTCAATGCGATGTTTCAGCTTCGCTCGAAGGTACTTCAATATGGAAGAGAACATCTAATCGAAGAGGGTTTCAGTGAAATGAATAGCCCGAAAATAATCGCTAGCGCGAGTGAGGGGGGGACGAATCTATTTCCCATGATGTACTTCGATACTCCTGCATACCTTTCTCAGTCTCCCCAGCTGTACAAGCAACTAGCAGTTCTGGGAGGGCTTGAGCGGGTCTTCGAGATAGGGCCGGCTTTCCGTGCTGAAAAGCATGATACGTATCGCCATCTAAATGAGTTCGTCTCCTTTGACATAGAGGCAGCATGGTGTGATGATGAAGATGTCATGGGCGTACTGGAACGCATGATTCATTCAATATGGAGCAGGGTCGCAGCTGATGATCAGGATCTTGTGGACGTCATCAACACCTACAGAGATACCCAGGGGCTGGAACCAGTTATCGTAGAGATCCCTGAACTGCCATTCCCCAGAATACCGTACGACGATGCCATAGAAATCGTGAAAGACGGAGGAGGGGATATCGAATGGGGCGACGATATAGAGAGCCATCATTGCGACCTTATTGCTTCCAAATACCCTGGTTTCCACTTTATCCCCCGATGGCCTATGTCGATGAAACCGTTTTACATCCACCACAAAGAAGGTGAAGTAGGGTCCACGGGCAGTCAACTGAGTCGTGGTTTTGATCTGAACTACGGCCGGGATGAGATGACTAGCGGCGGACAGCGAGAGCATCGCGTGGAAATTCTTGAGCAGAATCTTAGAGACATGGATCTTGATCCCAGTGACTTCACATTCTACACAGATGGTTTCCGATATGGCGCGCCGCCGCATGCTGGGTGGGGTCTTGGCGTGGCTCGACTACTGATGGTTCTGACTGGTGCCGGCAATGTTAGGGAAGTGGTTCTTTTCCCGAGGGACAGATCAAGAGTAACGCCTTGATCAAAGAGCATGCATCTCCAAAACGGATAGCTCGACTATATCGAGGGTCTTGCGATGCGTCGCCTCCAAATCCACAGGAGGCGCGCAGCCCTCACTGAGTGCCTGTTTCCACCTTTTTGCACAAAGGCACCATCTATCTCCTGGTTTTAGGCCCGGGAATCGCATATCTGGTCTTGGAGTCGTCAAATCATTCCCTGCGCTTGCACTGAACGTCAGGAATGCCTCATCAACCACAACACACACTGTGTGGATCCCTCGGTCTCCTGAATCGGTATTGCAACAACCATCTCTGAACCACCCAGTAAGAGGATCTGCGCTACAGGTCTTCAGAGTGGTTCCAAGGACATTGATTGAAGGGTCCATATCATTCTGATATTAACATGGAATATCAAGCCTTGCCACCACTAATGTGGGTCTCGATTATGGTGTGCTGGGTTGAGTTTTCTTATCCTTGATGCCAAAGAGGAATCTTGAGTAACGTGAGATCCTTACAATCTCAAAGAATATCCAACAGGTGAATACTGTGAATACAGTGGCTACCAAGACTGCGGGCATATCTCGGAGCCCCAGTTCAGACGATATCCGGAGGCCTGCAAATACAAGGGGCATGTGCACAATGTAGAATGGGTAGACCCCCTGATTAAGATACGACAATCGCATACTAGGTCGATTTAGAAGATGGGCGCCCCAAGCGAACACGGCAAGACACCAAAACCATGCATGGAAACTGTGAATCGCGCAGGCAGCCAATGTCATGGAATCGTGGAAAACGTGTGGCTCCTCAAGCAACCAGCCGCCATCAACATACGCGATTCCAGTGGAATGTTGTTCAAGGCGAATCCATATGAAAGCAAGAGTCCAGAGCAATGCTAGAACAGTTATGAGGGTCCTTCGAGTCTCGAGAAATTCGTACCATTCCTTCTTGGCAACGATGCATGTGAATCCTATTGCGAAGAATATGAAGAACCAGAACCACTCGTATGCAACTCCTATGAAACCTGGGAAGAAGGGCTTGAACAGAATCTCTGATAGCGTCAAAATAAGAGGCATCAGCAAGATTGGTCCGATACTGTATTTTATGGAAAATATGGCCTTTATTGCCCTTGACGGCAATCCTCCGGGGTTATTCCGAACTGAGTTGAAAACCGGGGTCATGATCAGAGAGTACAGGAATAGATTCCACAGGAACCACAGATGACCGAGTGCGATTAACTTTCCAAAGACGGGGATCCAAAAGGAAAGCGAACGCCAGACTATGCCGAAGAGAAAGGCTGAGGTCATTTCTGACAAGTTAAGATCGATTTCACCGGTGATTAGTTGTCCTGCAAAGCCCATAGTCCAAGCTCCAAAGAACATTGGGATGAGCAGACGTTTGACTCTCTCCTTCAGAAAGGTCTTCCATACCCTCCTCTGGAATGCGAAAGCGGTCCCCATCCCCGAAATCATGAACAGTGCTGCAAGCCTCCATTGGTGCATCCAATGGAGTATCATGCTCTCTATGGTAACAGACTCTGCACTGTAGTCATTATTCGCTTCTGCAAACTCCAAACGATCTTGCTCTTCGATTTCTCCGACATTCGGGTTTATTTCAGTTCCATATGTAGACCAATACACGCCTATGGCCACATGGAAGGGTATCAAAAGACCAAACAAAATGACTCTGAGCCAATCGATGTCATATCTTCTCTGACCAGTCACGATTGTCGAATGCTGGAAATTTACATTAGTAGTTTGTTACAATCGCTCGTATATGCGATGGCCGATACTTGCGGTACCGGCGATTCTCTTTATCGGATTCATACCATTTAGCATTGTAATGGAAGAGATATTCGACACAGGTTTGTTTTTCTTCTGCACGATGGTACTCTACGTGGTTTTATTCCCGCTCTCGCCGGTGATAGTGGGGGCCATTCTGTATGGAAGGGGGGAGCATCTAGCGATTGATGAGGCGAGCGAACCCGAGGTAGCTGAATGGTGGAAACCTGATATGACCGAAAATGATGGGTACCAATGACTCCTCAGGAGAGTGTAACATGCCACCTAGTTCGACGCCGGGATTCGCCTTTCTCCTGCTCAAGGAGCACCCCTATGGGAGAGAGATGTTGAGTCAGTTACTGTCAGAGAATTTCATCCCCTCGATAGTAATATCAGAGGACTCGAGTATTGGCGATGAAGAGCGCGAGAAATTTCTCAAGAGGATTGAGGGCAATCCAGTCGCTCCGACCATTGAGAGTCAGATTGCCAAGCTTTCTGAGGATGGTTTCGTTGTACCGCATATCGAAGTGGATAAGCACGACAGCCCTAATGTGATGCCTCACATAGAGGATTTCGATCTAGATCTGATTGTCTTCGGTGGAACTAGGATAATCAGGGGAGATATTTTGGATTTCCCCAAAGACGGCGTTCTTAATTCACATCCTGGGTTACTCCCAGAGTGCAGAGGTTCGGCTTCTCCTGCTTGGTCTGTTTACCACGACATACCGATAGGTTCCTCAACTCATTTCTGCGATAACGGAGTTGACACTGGCGACTTGCTTCTGAGAAGAGAAGTGCCTGTAAAAAGAGGCATGACTTACGAGGATCTGTGCTATGAAACGCTTGTTCTATCTGGAGTTCTCATGAAAGAAGCCATGATTGCATATGTGGAAGGGCGATGGGGTGAAATGCGTCGGCCACAGGGGGAGGGTAGCCACCCTACCTTCCGAAACGCCCCAGAAGAGATTCTAGAAGTCGTATATCAGAAGCTAAGTGAGCAAACATATGCGCATTACGTGGATTAGGTGAAATGTCGATGGATGATATACTAGGTGAAGATTTTCCTTTCTCAGAAAACGTGCTTAATGGAAAGACTGCGTTGGTCTGCGGCGCCTCACGTGGAATCGGTCGGTCCACCGCATTACTCCTTGCCAGGGCAGGGGCGAGAGTGGTTGCCTGTGCCCGCAACCAAGAGATGCTCGAGGATCTGGTTTCGGAGATGCATGGTTCTGGGCATGAAGCCTTAGTCCTCGATCTTGAGGATACGGATGCTGTTCGCATGATTGCGGAATCATTAGTCGATAGAGAAATTACGATTTTGATCAATAACGCAGGCGGACCGCCCCGCAGCCCGCTTCTTCAAAACGATCTGGAAGACTTCGATGGACCTTTCAAACGCCATCTACATGCATCGCACATATTGGTCAGGAGTCTTGCACCGGGAATGGAGGAATTTGGTAGTGGAAGGATTGTCAATATTATTTCCACGTCAGTCCGTGAACCTGTGGAAGGAATCGGCCTATCGAATACTTTGAGGGGGGCGATGGCGTCGTGGAGCAAGTCTCTTTCCAAAGAATTGGCTCCTTGCATAACGATAAACAACATACTTCCGGGATATACCGACACTGATCGTCTTGTATCCTTGTCCAAGTCAAAGAGTGAGCGAACGGGTATGAGCGTGGAAGAAATTTACGATGATTGGCGAAATCAAGCACCCATAGGCAGACTTGTTGACCCACTGGAAACTGCTTCAGCAGTGGTTTGGATGTGTCTTCCTTCGAGCGGGGCTATACGCGGAGTTAGTCTGGCTGTAGATGGCGGGCGAATGCGCTCTATCTGATGGGTAATGGCATGGAATTCGATATTTTCTTCTCGATCTCGCAGACGCCGGATTCAACCGGTTACAAGCCCAGCGAGAGGGAGATGTTCTCCAATTTCTTAGACCAGGCTGAGAAGGCGGACGATCTTGGATTTGGCGTTGGATGGGTTGCTCAAGCCCATCTCTCGACGGAAGTTCAGAAAAGCAATGCGAACCCAGTGGTCCCCCACTATCCCGGTGAAGTTGGCTTGTGCACCGACTTCTTTCAAATCGCTGCAGCCGTCATGGCTCGGACAAAACGTATGGAGGTAGGGAGCGCGGTGATGTCGATACTCGCATCTGGGGGGCCAATCGCTCAAGCTGAACGAGTTGGCGCGTTCCTCGCAATCCATGGCGTGAATCCAGATGAGTCACGCCGACTTCATATCGGATTCTCTGCAGGTCGTTTTGAATTCATGGCACGTCCGTATGGGATTGTTCCGAGGGACCCTGTTGAAGAGGCTGCATGGCCGGTATTACGTGGCCAGATATTCGCCGAGGCGAGTGAGATTTTCCTTAGACTCCTGTCGGGTGAAGTGATTGATTCGTCCATGATAAGGGAAACCAAGCTCACACGCGACAATTTCAGAAGTGATGAAGACTGGCGGGATGTCCAAGAGTCAGCAGTCTTAGAATGGGGGCTCTCGACTTCTCCAGATGAAGTGGTCATTCCCCGGCGCTACGAGTTTGAGTCCATCGCTACGATACCCAAGGAATGGCGGAGGGATCTCTTGAATCTCGTTCTTGGCAGCCATGATACGCGTCTTCAAGTTGAAGTAAATAAATGGCGTCCAGTACAAGTATTCAACCTAAGCATAACCCCGCCGGACATCATTGAAGCCACACATGAGCGTATGCGAAACTGCTACCATAGAGACGGAGGTGTTTGGAGCCGTTCAATGATGCCTCGAACCGTGATGGTGTTTCTCAATGATGAAGATGGGCTCTCGAATTTGGAGCGATCCGAGCATGCTTTAGAGGAATCTAAGTCGTCGATTTCGACTTATTGGAATGCCTTGGAGGGGACCATCGACCCGGGTAAAGTGGAAAAGGCGGTTGACAATGCAGTCATTGGGAATGTGGACGAAGTGGCCCAGCAACTAATCGAAAGATTTCATCCCGATGATCGGATAATGTGCTGGTTCGACTTTTTCAATCACGACAACGAACGTGTGAAGCGTAACATGGAGGCATTCATGACAAAGGTCGTCCCCCTCGTGAATAGGGGTGTTGAAAGGTGAAGGAAATTAATCCGAATGACCGACCCTCCTCCGTCTCAGCTGGAAGGCCTGGTTCGGCGGTGTATCCGACGACTCCTCTTGGAGAAAAATTCGAGAATATACCCACTGGACGAGATGTGGAATGGGAGCCTCTCGTTGATTTCAGGCGGATGGATGTTTCAGAGAATACAATTCATGGCGCGGTAGCATGGGCGCACGGAGATGAAATAATCCACTCTTTTGGCGGGAATGTCTTGGTCTATGGCCGCTCTATGATGAAGCCCCTGATGATGAAGCCTTTTGTTGAGGTCTTGAAAGACTTGGATTGGAAGCAGAAGGCCATCTCTTGCTCCTCGCATAATGGGGATACTGAACACGTTGCAGCCGCTCAGTCTTTGCTCACTGAATCTGAGTGGGGATTGATGCAGTGTCCCTTAGACGTACCATTGATTCAGTTCGGACGTCAGGTAAGGAGGCCAAGAAGATGGTTCCACACGTGCTCCGGAGAGCACGCTGCTATCCTCAAAGGCATGAGGCTCATGGGCATGAGTAGAGCTGGTTACACTTTACCTAGCTCAGATTGGTTTCCGTTGTACTTGGATGTTCTCCGGGAATACATGAATAAGCCAAATTGGGAGCCACTCAGAGTGGCGAAAGATGGATGCGGGTTTCCCACAGTTTCCAATACAGTGAACGAATTGGCCTTGATGTTCGCAAATCTAGTTGCCAGGCGCAATGATGACTGGATATGGGAGGCGATGAATCGTAATCCGGATCTAGTCGGTGGTTTCAACAGATTGGACTCGACTTGCCTGAAGGCTGGTGACGGGCGTATCGTAGCAAAAGAAGGAGCAGATGGGCTACTCGGATTATCTGTGATTCATGACGACTGGCCAAATGGACTTGGAATAGTAATCAAAATTGCACATGGATGGAACAGCCAAGCGACTTGGTACGTGGCGAGGGCCGTACTGGGCGTATTGGGGGTCAATCTCAGGAACCCGTACCCCCTTCATCGTCAGAAGGCATTCATTGTGCCGGGCATAGTTCCCGAGAAATACTCCTCAGCGTTGGAGTCAATCGTCACATGGGATGAATGGGACCCGGACAGAGACAGATTCTCCATGGATTGGAAAGATTACACCTCTGCGATGACCAGGTCTGATCCATTCTCTAACGAGGGAATCGGTGATTCCTGATGGATCTGATGAATTATATCGATGGTAATTTTCAGACACATACAGGGGAACAGTGGCTCGATGTTGTTGAGCCTGCTACCGGAAGGCAATTTGCCAGAGTCCCCCTTTCATCGCCTTCAGATGTAGACTCGGCGATCCTTGCGGCCAGGAAGGCTCAGCCAGAGTGGGGGGGCCTCAGCCATTCGGAAAGAGCAGGGTGGCTGGACATCATAGCAGATGAGTTGGAATCCAGATACGAAGACATAGCGTCCCTGGAGAGCAGAGATACAGGAAAACCAATATCGCTAGCAAGAGCGGTTGATGCGAATAGATCGGTAGCCAATTTCAGATTCTTTGCTGAAATGATTAGAGCCCATAGGGGGGAAGTTTTCGAGATGGCTGATGCGGACAATTTCGTAACCTACAGGCCTGTTGGCGTGGGAGCATTGATCACCCCTTGGAATCTGCCGCTATACTTGCTATCATGGAAAGTTGCTCCAGCCATAGGCATGGGGAACACAGTGGTATGCAAACCCAGCGAGATAACCCCCATGACGGCGAATCTCCTCATGGAGGTTATCGATAAAGTCGGGCTTCCTCCAGGAGTGGTTAACTTGGTTCACGGAGACGGTGGGGGGGCTGGCAGTTGTTTGGTATCTCACCGTGACGTGGATCTTGTCTCCTTTACAGGAGGCACGTCAACAGGTGCCAAAGTTGCTGCATCCGCAGCCCCTCATTTCAAGAAGGTAAGTCTGGAGCTCGGAGGCAAGAATTCAAGCATCATATTTGCAGACTGTGATCTTAAAAAAACGATTGAGGGAGTCGGCAGGGCAGCATTCCTAAATCAAGGGCAAATATGTCTTTGTGGCTCAAGAATTCTTGTTCAAGAGTCAATTTATGACGAGTTCGTAGAGGGTTTCATTGATTCTGTTGAGTCTTTGAAAATAGGGGATCCTTCTGAAGAGTCTACGCAACTTGGAGCCCTCATCTCTTCGGGCCATCTGAAGAAAGTCAAGGAGTACGTCTCTATCGCAAAAGATGAGGGAGGGCATTTCCTAACCGGTGGGGGCGATTTGAAAGTTGAATCACCCCCATCTAGAGATCTTGAGGGTGGTTATTGGATGGCTCCGACGGTCATTGGCGGCCTATCTCCTGATTCGCGATGCTCCACGGAGGAAATCTTCGGTCCCGTCGTCACAGTACATCGATTCAAGACCGAGGAAGAGGCCATCGAGATTGCCAATGGGACACGCTACGGTTTAGCAGGAAGCGTTTGGACTGAAGACCTGGAAAAGGGGAGGAGGGTCGCTGAAGGTATTCGGACAGGAATGGTCTGGGTCAATACTTGGCTCCACAGGGATCTTCGAACCCCCTTCGGAGGAGTCGGGGACAGCGGAGTTGGGCGAGAGGGCGGAAAATGGAGCCTAGGATTCTTCTCTGAGACGCTGAACGTCTGTGTCAAGCGCTAATCCGGCATTTGTCGCCTCAATATCTATACCTCTAATATCGAATAATACTGTCATGAAAGAGGCCGGGCCACGAAACGCAACGATATCTAGCGGAGGATTTGATGAGGCAAAAGCGGGGTTCTACGCATCGATAGGATTGGGCGCGGCTGTCCTTGCATATGCCATTTATTACGTGACATTCGAACTGACGGCTGAAAGTGACCATTCTTACCTGATTTTGGGAGGCATGCTCGGAACCGTTGCAGTGAGTTGCATAGGTTTCCACGAGTGGAGGCGCAGCCAAGAGGGTGAGGGCCGAGATCAAAGTATGGTGGAGGACTATGTTGGTGCCACCGCAGTACTGTCGGGTGCGCTTGCATCGATCTGGCTTTCACGATACTCCGCTTTCGCCCTGAAGGAGGCTGGAACGTACGATGGCCAGTTCATTGAAGGGCAATGGGCGCCCACTGTCGAGCTCGCGATAGCACAGACGATTTTCCTGTTGTTAGTCATGGAAATATCCACCAGAATGATCCATCGGCATAATCTAGGAACTCTCCCCAGAACTATCGTCATACTCGCACCGATTTCCCTCTCTCTGTCGGCGGTTTCGATATGGGTGGACTATGCGGGGGGAGTTTTCGAGCAGTTGAATACAATCTCACACGTTCTGCTGCTGAGTGCTGCGATGATTCATGCACTTAGACTCGATCGATCGATTCTGTATCTGATATCTGCAGGGGCTAGCATGGCAGTTCCAGCGCTTGTGGTACTGAGCCTTGGTGTAGAATCAGGGGGTTGGATGACCATAATGGTAGTAATCGTGGGAATGACTGCCACTGATCGCGGTCTATCCAGAGAAATGATTGAGCAGAGCTCTTGGTTTGTTATTTTCGGGATTCTTCTATTGCAGATTGTAGCATCCATTGACCAAGCCAACTTCGTGTTGGGTTCTTTCTCGATTACTGAGCAACCTTTCGGACTTTCATTCTGGTTGTGGGCTGCTCTACTCGTGGGTTGGTTCGCACCGACAACGATGCAGAGGACTCCTGCTATGCCCATTGGTCTTGCATTGGCACTTTCGCTGTTGGAAGCGGAAGCTGCATTGATTGCATGGGTAGTGGGGATTGGTGCATTCGTTTATCTCGAAACTCGCGATCATGCGAGGGACTGGGTTGTTCGATCGACATATTGGGCGATGGTCGTTGCATGGTTCATCTCTGCAGCGATTGCGAGCAGCCAGGGAGGGGTATTCCTAGACATCGGAAGCATCGAGATTAGTAATGCCCACGCGCTCGGGCTGGGATTACTTCCCGTTTTGATCGTCCTAGGCATATGGAGTGAATCGAGAGGCCGGTTCAATTCGTCTAGCGGGTCCTCAGTTGCGATTCTGGCAGGGGCCCTAGTGCCACTTTCTGACAAAGCTGGAGAGTTTCTGCCAATAGTTCTGATCATCGTGGCATTGGTGCAGCTTCGGAGGACGGATATCGGCAGAGATGAAAACAAAATATGGGATGAAGATTCCACTCTTGTCGACTCATGGTGGAATTTGGCATGCATCCCTATTCTCGCTCTTGCGATATCCATTGTTGCCATCAGAGACAGGGGCGACGTTCCACTCGAGTTCGCTCATGCCAATCTGCTCCCCCTCGTGGTTGGGCTGGCTATCTACGCGGAGGCCCGCTCGCGGAAGAGAGGTGAGGCCTCTATACTGCTGACGCCATTCGGGTTCACCTCGTTGTTCTTAGTGCTCGCTTCGATGCTTGCCGTGCCCGGGGACATAACCCATTCGGACAGTTTCAGTGGGAGCGGGACCATGGCGGATGTCCACATACTCGAGTGGAGGTTAGCGATATTCCACATCGCAGTGGCAGGTGGCCTCCTGGTTGCTGAATGCGGGGCCATGGGGCGTGTCAGCCCCCTGCATCGACTTGCAGGAGCCGCCTGCATGGCAGTCTTTGCAATCATTTCAGCAGCACAGTTCAATACCAGTCCAGAAATTGATGGGGAGTCAGTAAGATTCCTCGAAAGGGTGCTGAGAGACATCGTGGTGGTAGCCCCGCTGGTTGTTGTAGACAGGATGCTCAAGACGATAGAGGACCTGTCCGAAGAGGCGCGGACCATAGGGTCCTTCACACTACTATCCCTGATAGCGATAGGCGCGACAGACGTCTCAGGGGGGCTACTCGCAATACCTGTGTTTGCGATAGTCGCCTATCGCGCAACTACCCATGTCAATACGTGGATACTGCTAGCACTCCCAATAGCTGCCGCAA
>Ga0208277_1000094_pt1 | contig 49035 bp, 49 predicted proteins | sample ETNtaG_5_FD_185782 | JGI IMG/M metagenome (GOLD analysis project Ga0208277, IMG submission 185782) | Marine microbial and viral communities from oxygen minimum zone, Eastern Pacific Ocean - ETNP201406SV205 (SPAdes) (version 2) | ecosystem: Environmental > Aquatic > Marine > Oceanic ...
CTTGCCGGTTATTGAAAAATAGATTTCATTAAAAATAATAAAGGCAACTATACTTGCAGCGATAACAAGAAATGCTTTCACTGGGCCTTCTTGAATACTTATGCCATCCATTCCTTGCTTCAGTTCTGACATATATTCTTTAATTCCCCATTTATTAATAATAAAAATTGCAGTAAGCATTCCACCTATTGGAAGCATATATTTTGATGATAAATAGTCCATAGCATCAAAGAAGGATATGCCTAATGGAGAGGTTATATTTAGACCACCTCCAAGGGATAATGAACAATAAACACCTACAACAGTTATTATTGATCCAAATTGAATGGTTGCTTTTTTTCTAGACCAACCCTTTTGATCAATAAAATAGGCTGTAACCACTTCAAGTATTGAAATAGCAGAGGTCAGTGCTGCCATAAAAAGTAAAATAAAAAATAAATGGCTCCATAATTCTCCACCCGCTAATTGAGGAAAAATTGATGGAAGGATTACAAATATTAAGCCAGGACCCTCAGCAGGGTTGGCTCCTAGAGCAAAAACAGTGGTAAAAATTGCGACTCCAGCAAGAATAGCTATTGCGGTATCCAAAAATATTACCCATAAAGCTGATGTCAACAGATTTTGTTTTTTATTTAAATAGCTTCCATATGTAATCATTGTACCCATACCAAGACTAACCGTAAAAAATGAATGCCCCAGAGCAAGAACAATTGCCGAAGCAGTCAAATCTTCAAATCTCGGTTTAAATAAAAATGATAATCCCTGCATACCGCCATCAAGTGTCATTCCTCTAATAGCTAATACACCTAAAAGAACTATAATGAGAGGCATCATTATTTTTGACCATTTTTCAATCCCACCTTGAACACCTTGAACAATAACAAGCATACATAAACACATAAAAATTACTTGATAGAAAACTGGACTAAGAGAAGAGGTAATAAAACCCTCAAACGCCAAACCAGCAGCTTCAGGGTTACCAGATAAATTATTAAATACGCCAAATAATGAATCAACAACATATTTTAAGATCCATCCTCCCACTACACCATAGAAAGACAGGATTACGAATGCAGAAGCCACACCAAGGAATCCAACCCATTTCCAATTACTATTCGGCGCAATTTTTTCAAAAGCACCTACAGGGCTTAATTGGGTTTTTCTGCCAATAACAAGTTCAGCAATCACAATAGAAAGACCAACAATTAGTATACAAATCAAATATACTATTGTAAACGCGCCGCCGCCATTTTCTCCAGCCATAGATGGAAATTTCCAAATATTGCCTATTCCAACGGCTGAACCTGCTGCTGCAAATATAAAGCCTAATTTTGACCCCCATTGTTCACGTTGATTATTCATTGTTGTTTTTATGCTCCATTTTCTTTTTTTCTAAATTTTCACTCATTACAGAATTAAATGGATGCAAATGTGCTTCAACAACTGCATCCAGTAGACCGTAAATATAGACAATGATAATCCACCATCCATACCGGTTTCTTTTATAGAGATAATTTTTTTTATGATCCGAACTCAAAGATGTAGAATTATTGTATTTATTTGAATAATCATGATATAGATAAATAGATGCTATACCGGCAGATGTTAACAAAGATCCTTTTAAAGGTTGATTATTATAAAATTGACCACCACCAGGGTAAGTAAAAGCCCTCATGGCAGCAATACTAGGAGATTTTAATTTTAAACTATCTTGATGACTATCTTGACTAGCTAAGACAGAAAATATTAGCAAAATACATATAAGATAATTTTTGCCCATTTATTTTGCAAGCGCAATGCATTCAATTTCAATATCTGCTCCTCCTGGAAGCTCTCTTACCGAAACCAAAGACCTAGCAGGTGCGGTCTCTTCATCTAGCCATTCATTAAAAACTTCATTGATATCAGCGTAACGAGACATATCTGTAATAAATACCGTAAACTTCACAACTTTAGATAGGTTTGAATCTGCACGCTCAAGGATAGCAGCAATATTTTTAAAGACTTGTCGTGTTTTAGTTTTAAAATCGCCCTCAACCATTTTACCCGTATCTGGATCTATTGGGATTTGTCCAGATGTAAATACAAAACCGTTGGAAATAGCTCCTTGATTGTATGAACCGATTGGATTTGGGGCATGGGCATCATTTATAATTTTTTTCATAATTACCTTTATGTGTTAAGTGACATACAAGCTAAACCAATGCTTGAATCAAACTGTCTCTCAGTTAGTAAGTTGATTTTTCTAATAATAAATTCTCCCGCAACTGCAACGGTAGCTTCAAAGAGATGCCCGCCCATAGCATTAAAATGATGATCTGATATTGTGACATGAGCATGAATAAATGGAGCGCCATCCTTTAATAGAATATTCCCCTGTAAAGAAGATAATTCCCATGTATCAGAAAATACTTTTTTAACATATTCTTTTTCTTCCAAAATATATGCACCAAGCTCAATATCTTTTATAGCGCCAATTCCTGATAACTGTCCATTCAGTATATTTTTTTCTTTACAAAAAGCTGTTAAGGTTTTTATTATTGGCTCATGTTGCTCTAAAGAGATCAAATAGGTTTTTTCGTCATTCTTATAATGCATTAGCTTCTTCAATTTTTACTTTAAGAATTTTTTTTGCTTTACTCAAAGCGAGCTCAAGAGACTTTTTATCTTTACCTCCCGCAGAAGCTAGATTTGGCTTTCCACCACCGCCGCCGCCCATCAAAGAACCAATTTCCTTGGCCAAGTCACCAGCATTTATATTTTTCTTTATTAAATCATTTGTGACTACAACCACTATAGAGGGCTTATCATTGATCATTGCGCCTAGAATCGCAATGGCGCTATCAATTTTATTGAGTAGATAATTTCCAAAATCTTTTAATTCATCTATATCGTTCGCATCTGTCATTATTGATATAAGGCTAGAACCATCCTTAATGGTTGCTTCTTTAGATATATTTTCAAAACTGATCGATGAATTAGATTTTTTTTGCTGCTTAATCTTTTTTTCTAATTCTTTTTTATCATTTAAGAGTCTGTCGATGCGTTCTGAGACTGTTTCAAAATTACACTTAAGCTGAGATTTTACATTATCAAGTATTGCATAATTAGCTTGAACATATTCAACAGCTTTGGGTCCAGTGACAGCAACTAATCGACGAACACCTGATGCCAAGGAAGACTCCTCTGTGATTTTAAATAATCCAATATCACCCGTACGCTCTACATGAGTACCACCACATAATTCTTTGGAAAAATCTGCAACCGTAATAACGCGAACCTCATCTCCATACTTTTCGCCAAACATTGCAACAGCGCCTTCTTCTTTAGCTTGGTCAAATGATTGAATTGCGACATCCAGCTTATTGTTGGATAAAATTTCATTGTTTACTATTATTTCTATTTCCTTAATCTCAGTACTTGTAATTTTTTCAAAATGAGTAAGATCAAATCTTAAATAATTAGGGTGAACTAGAGATCCAGCTTGCTGAACATGATCCCCCAAAACAACTTTCAGAGCTTTATGCATAAGATGGGTAGCAGTATGATTTTTTCTTGTCATCTGCCTCCGATCAACATCAACCTGGCATTTCACAGCAAAATTATTTCCTTTGATTTTACCAATACAGCTATGAATTATTAATTCACCATCAACTTGGACATCTTGAACCACTAAATCAATACCCTCACCTTTGATATAGCCACGATCAGCTACCTGTCCTCCTGATTCTGCGTAAAATGGAGTCTGATCTAAAACAACATAGTGTTTATTATTTTCAGAATTAAATTTAACTATTTCAGCAGCTAAGGAAGTGGAATCATACCCTTCAAATTTTGAGCTGATACCATCCTTGATTATAGTCCATTTAATATCCACAGATTGAGTTGTGAATTTTTCAGCAGATTTTGCTCTTTTTTTCTGTAACGCCATTTCTTTTTCAAAACCTTCAAGGTCTACTGATAAACCTTTTTCTCGAGCCATTAGTTGGGTTAGATCTAAAGGGAACCCAAAGGTATCATACAGTCTAAATGCCTCTAAACCGGGAATAGTTTTCTCTGATAAATCTACTATAACTTTCTTAAAATGCGAAATCCCTCTATCAAGTGTCTCATTAAATGATGATTCTTCTGCTTTCACTACTTTTTCAATGTGAACCTTTTTTTCAATTATTTCTGGAAAAATATCCCCCATAATTCCACATAAAGGATCAACTAAGTTATAAAGAAAAGGTTCATCTATATTTATCGATCTTCCAAATCTAGCTGCTCTACGGAGTATTCTCCTTAAAACATAACCTCTTCCTTCGTTGCTTGGTAAAGCTCCATCAGCTATTGCAAATGAAAGCATCCTAATATGATCAGAAATAACTTGAAACGGTATGGGGTCTTTTGTTGCAATTTTTTCAGAAATTTTTTCAATTCTATCAATTATGGGAATAAATAAATCTGTTGCGTAATTGTTGTCTTTTTTTTGCATTACAGAAACTATTCTTTCAAATCCAGCGCCTGTATCAATATGCTTTGAATTTAGCTCTTCCAATTTTCCATCTTTATGTCGATTGTATTGAATGAAAACTAAATTCCAAAGCTCCCAATAGAGATTAGAAGAATTAACGCCCTTTGGGTTTTGCGCTTTTAAATTATCTCCAATGAAATAATGAATTTCAGAGCAAGGTCCACAGGGACCTACATCACCCATTTCCCAAAAATTGTCCTTTTTGTCAAATTTCAAAACTCGATTAGGTGAAATATCTGTAACTTTTGGCCATAATCTATATGCTTCTTCATCTTCATGATATACTGTAACCCATAAACGATTTTTATCCAAACCCCACACTTCAGTAAATAACTCCCATGACCATTGAATAGCCTCAGCTTTATAATAATCACCAAATGACCAATTCCCTAGCATTTCAAAAAATGTATGGTGAAAAGTATCAACACCAACCTCTTCAAGGTCGTTGTGCTTGCCACTTACACGTATACATTTTTGACTATTTACAGCACGATGAAAGTCTGGTTGTTTTTGATCAAGAAAGATTGATTTGAATTGATTCATCCCAGCATTTGTAAAAAGCAACGTAGGGTCATCAATGGGAACTACGGGTGAACTGCGAACAAATTTATGATTTTTTTCTTTAAAAAAATCTATAAAAGCGCTTCGTATTTTATTGCTATCCATAAAATCAAAATATAAAAGATGTTTCAATAGATGTAATATCTATTGTTTCATTAGCTCCATCAATACGACCATTAGCATTATAATCGCGGAATGAGCGTCTGAAAATATAATTTAAAACCAATCCTTGTCCCATAGAAATTCCTAAATTATATCCTATAATAGTACTTTCAGAATATTCAAAGTTAAATGGGTTTGGAACATTTCTTTGTTGATAAAATGCAGATGCACGTTTAAGCCTACTAAAACCTTTTTTTAAACTTAACGAAGATAAGAAGGTTTGATTTTTTGTTTCAATAAATTGTAAATCTTTATCAGACCATAGATTGCCACTCATATCATTATAAGACAAGCTTGCTTGTAATAAGCCTCCAAAATTAACGGACGCACCTGAAAAATAGCCTCTTTGTTCACGGTATTTTCCAAGTCTGGACTCTTTTGTTCGCAATAAAACTTGATTAGAATTATTCCTTACAAAGCTTATTCTTTCTATTTCATACAAACGATTCCAATAATCAAACTCGAACCTACCTTTAGGTATCATTCTATATTCAAATTTGAATTTCAATGGACCAAATTGAGAAGCAAGTCCAAACGGAATTATACCAATACCAAGATTTTCAATATTTTTTGTTTTTGGATTTACAGTTCTTCCAACCATTTGAGCTGCTTGTGAGTAAATTATGATAGAATAATTTTTATTATCTACTAAAGGATAGCCTAGGTCAATAGCAACAGCCATAATTCCATCTGAATCTTTGCTTACATTTATCGGTTCATCTTTTTTTAGAATATTATCATCTAAAACAAATGGATTGCCAATATATCCAGGAATTCGACTATCAAGAGTATCTGTTATTCCATCACCATCGATATCCCATTCATTGGGGTCATAATCAGATAAACCATCTCCATCTGTATCAAGCCACCACCTACTATTATTAGGAAAATCATCGACAATATTTGGACGTCCATCATTGTCATTATCTTTTAATCCTAAATATTGATTTCTGTCTGAAACAAAGGATATACCAAGTGGGGCTCCCATTATGATACTAGTATGAATTCTTCCTCCATACAAACCAATATTTTCCTTTAGATCATTTACAAAGCCTTTGAATTTGAGTGATTTATTATTTTTTTCAAAAGTAACACCAATTTTTTTATCCTGTGGGTAAAGTATTGAATTTGAATAGCCATTTACAAGTATGCCGTAACCAAGATCTATGTTTTCTAATGCCCCAATCCTACCATAAGTTGATTCACCGGGATTCCCGTATTTGATATAATATATTTTATCTATCAAGGTGTTTTTAATTGATTCAGTGGAAGAAAAATCCCAACCCTCCGAATAAATCTTACCCTCTGCATCAAAATAAATAACCAAATCAAAGGCGACTGCAAATTTTCCAATTGGGACCAAAGGACGCATAGCTACCTGATTCCATATTTTACCATCAATAGTTACCGATCCAATCGCACCATTGTTCTTAATTTGAGCACGAATATAATTACTACTAGGAATAGCAATTGATATGATAAGAAATGTAATTAAATACCTTCTCATATTGAATAATAAATTACCTAATAGAATGAATGGCGTTCAATCATTAAATGATCATTTCAAACATCTCTTTTTTCGAATTAAATTTTAAGTTATAATGACAAAAAATATTAAACCATCAACTAGTCAGATTTTAAAATTCAATGATCAGGAATTCAGGGACTATATTTTTGTTCTTCAGGAATATCTTCAAAAAAAATTAGGAGAAGGACTATCTATAGATCAAATACTTGACATAGAAGATCCTTTTGAATCTCTTGAGCCAATTTTACCAGAAGAAGTATATCCAATAATGGTACTTGCGATGATAAATAATATTAGGAGCGATACAGTTATGGATGCGCTTACTGAAGGATTTCAAAAAGGTGTTAAAAGATATGTCAAATAGTAGAAAAATTAAATTAGGCATAGTGATTCTAGCTGCATTTAATTTTTTGCTTGCTCAAAAATCAAAAATTGAAAGAATTGAAATTGATTCAAAACAAAATGGTATAACAATAAATATATATTCAGATGTTAAAATTCAAAGTTCACAAATTACAGGCTGGTATAACTCTTCAACTTCATGGTCATATATCACTATTTATAATGCTGGTGGTGATGTAGAGAATTTAAATGAATCAGATATAGGTGACAAAATTACTGATATAGAAATAATTCGACTAAAAGAATCCATGCAGCTTGGAATTAGATCAATAATATCTATTGAGCAATTTGAGTTTTATGAAGATCCTGTTGACTCTTCAATGACTGCTTCCTTAAGGTATCCTATTGATCGCACTCTGACTTATATTGATAAAAAAGAGTCACAAACAAGCACAAGAAATAATGGCATAAAAACCTTACTAACAAAATATAAATCAATAGCAGTCTTGCTATCAACAATAGCACTTCTTAAGATGATAATTAGTTAACAATATGAAAGATCTTCTCCCTTATTATGCTTTATTTTATGTGGCTGGTATTTTATTAATGAGCATATTTTTCAGATTTTTTTATAGAAAAAATTCCAAACCCAAAGATTCTGAAAAATAAATGAAACGTTTTATTATCTTATTGATGACGACAGTTTTTTCATTCGCTCAAGATGTTTATCAGTCAGCAGGTGAAATTATTAATGCTTTTAACGATCGCCCAGTAAAGAACAATCATATTACTTCGTACTTATTAGATATTGCTAGAAATGGTCACCAGCTTGACTCAGATTCCAAAGCCAAACTTGAAAGCCTTGGTTTTAATTTTAATGGAACTCTGATTAGCCGTGGTCAAGCACAAAGATCTGAAAGCATAGGGCTAGATAAATATTTTGATGTAAAATATTTTAGAATACACTACACAACATCTGGAAGAAATGCTGTGAATCCAACTGACATCAATTTAAATGATATACCAGATTACATAGAATCATTGGCTGATATTTTTAGCTATGTATCAAAAACACTTCATGATGATATGGGATTTATTAAGCCTCCAGGAGATGGCTTCTATTCATCTGACTATGATAACGGAGGTAATGATAAATATGATATTTATATTAGACAACTGGCTTCAAATTTTTATGGATATGTTCAGTTTGAACAGTATGCTCAAGAAATGGGTGATAATGAGAAAACACCTAATATTATAGAAAAAAATGCAATTACAAGCTATATGGCTATGCGAAATGGCTACACGAATTTTAATCAACTAACAGAACTTCAGAATATACAAACAACTATAGCCCACGAATTTTTTCATACAATACAACTTGGTTATGATGGATGGGAAAAACAATGGCTATTAGAGGCTACTGCTGTTTGGATGGAAGAAGAATTATTCGATGATATAAATGATGTATATCAATATATGCCAGAGTGGTTTAAATACCCCCATAGATCCTTAGATGAGGAAGGTACTCATGCATATGGTTCATATATTTTTTTTGAATTTATAGAACAAAACATGGGTGGAAACGAAACATTAAGAATAATTTTTGAAAATTCAGTTAAAAATGATAGTCGAATAAAAGATGGTTCACATTCTGCAATTGATCAAGCATTAAAATTAAATGGATACACATTCAAACAAGCTCTCAACTCAATGTCTATCGCTAATAAAATAATGTCTTCAGCATCCGCAGCTGGAGTATATAAATATGAAGAGGCAGAAAGTTATCCCATTAAAGGTCCCACTATCTACAAAACACTTAATTTTAAATCAGGAACTATGGACTTTATAGAATCTTCAAGATTAAATAGATTTGGCTCTCAGTATATTTCTATTATTTCTCAAGAGCCTGTTCTGGTTGAACTAAATAAAATAAATGGGTCAAGCTCAAATCTTAAGCTTAATGCTATACTTGAAAAAAATGATGATTCTTTTTTAGTAATATCAAATAAAAAAATAAATATTGACCCTATCAATCTTAAATCAATTCACCTTTCAATTGTTTCGGAAGACACAATCGATCTAGACTTAAGCTATAGGCTTACTTTTAAAGATGGCGAAAGAGGTACAGGTGCTAATCTTCCAATTACATTTATCGCTTCCAATCCATATCCAAATCCATTTAAAAATGATATATCGTTTTTAATAACTATTTTACAAGAAACTTTTATGCGTATTACTGTATATGATTTAATGGGTAGGGAAATTAGAACTATTTACAATGGTCAAATTACGTCAGGATCATATAAATATAAGTGGGATTCAAAAAATAATTTTGGGATTGATAATTCTTCAGGAACTTACTTCATCAAAATAAGCGATGGTCAAAATGAAGAATGGAAAATGATTACCCTAATAAAATAAGCTAACCAAAATACCCCTTATAAATCAAATAAGGTATTAAAATGTATAAGATTGAATCGCGAATTAAATAATAAAGGACAATAAATAATATTACGTACCAACCTTTTTTTTTAAAAAGAAGTTTAAAGCCCCCTTCGCGCTTTATATCCAACCATTCATTTATGAATTTCGGGTTAAATCTTGACACTATTGTTTTGGTTTAATTTTTCCAAACTTAAGGTTTTCGTATTTTTCCCACATAGTTTCACCAGAAGCTTGCTGAAAGCGAAAAGCAAACGACATTGCATCATCAAAACTATTTCCCGCAAACTCTTCATGGCTGTAATATTCATCTATCCAGCCAATAAATTCTTTCATTCCAATTTGATTGACCTGATCAAATATGCCATATACCATTTCAGCTTTATTATCATAATACCAAGATGTAATATCACCATAACCCATATCTTTAATCATTTGCTGATGAGTGTCATAAACTTGGGTCAGATAAGAAAATAGAAATATTTCTTTTGAATCCAAATCTAATGTTTTCCAATAAACTGCAATAGCGTTAGGTTGAATTTCTTGCTTCTTTTCTTGTGAAATACCTAAGCTAAATGAGAATACAATTAATAATAAATATTTCATATTAATCCTCTTTTTTCTCTGCTTCAAATTCTGATATCATACCCCTGAGCTCATCAATGGCTTTGCTTTCTTTAACTCTACCTCTTTTTTTACCTTTATAATATAAATGACCGGCTCCTTTTCCGAAAGCAATTCCAAGATCGGTGTGTGTTGCTTCCCCTGGGCCATTTACCGCACAACCCATCAATGCTAACGTCATTGGAGTTTTTACATCTTTTAACTCTTCTTCAACTTCACCCGCTATTTTAAATAAATCTACTTCTAATCTGCCGCAAGTGGGGCACGATACGATTGTAACACCCTTACTTGCCAATCCAAGGCTTTTTAATATCTCAAAACCAACATGAACCTCTTCGACTGGGTCATCTGTTAAACTTACACGGATAGTATCACCTATACCATTTGCTAGCAAATTACCAATACCAACAGATGATTTTACGGTTCCAGATTTTGCAGGACCAGCCTCTGTAACTCCTAAATGAAGAGGATAGTCATATTTTTGAGAAAATAGAGAATATGCGCCTATCATTAAATTGACATCTGAAGCCTTTAGAGAAACTATTATATCCTCAAAATCATGCTCTCTGCATATATCTATATGCCTTTTAGCGCTTTCAACCATTCCTTCGGCAGTTGGAAAACCATATTTTTCAATTAAATCTTTTTCTAGGCTTCCTGCATTTACTCCGATTCGAATAGGTAAATTCGCTCCTTTAACTTTTTCTAAAACTTCCTTAACGCGCTTTTTCCCGCCAATATTCCCAGGATTAATCCTTATTTTATCAGCCCCCGCATCAACAGCTTCAAGCGCCATTCTATAATCAAAATGAATATCAGCTACCAATGGCACATTCATTCGTTTTTTAATCTCATAAAGAGCCTTAGCAGCTGGCTTATTAGGTACTGTTATTCGAATTATATGACAACCAGCCTCTTCTAGTCTCTCAACTTCTTTTAATGTACCAGTAATGTCATCCGTTTTAGTTGTGGTCATAGACTGAACAGTCACTGCATGCTCACCACCAATAATAAGGTCGCCAATTTTAACTTCTCTTGTTTTTCTTCTTTTAATCATAATTAACTGTTCTAGAAATTACAACAAACTAACCTTTAAATGGTTCATTCAAATATTGTTTTGCAAAATCTATTGCAGCGGTTTGATTATTTAATTTGATACATTTTCTGTATGAGCGTTTAGCTTCATAGCGATTATTTTTAGTGTCATGAATTTTACCTTTTAACAAAAATGCATTAGCTAAAAAAATATCTAGATCGCTATCATAATTTTTAATACATCTATCTAAATATTCTAGAGCTATTTTATTATTATTTGTAAGAAAATAAAAATTACCCCATAAATAACTAAGATACGGACTGTATCTTTTTTGATGATAAGGTCTTTGTGAGGTTATTTTTATATCTAAGGATTTAAGTTTTTTTTCAGCTTCCTCAATTTTTCCATTTTGCATTAATCCTAGAGCATGATATAGTCCATATCCAAAATTATTAGGATATTTTTTGGAAACAGTTTGACTTGTAATTAACCCCCTTTCTTTCCTCAAGTCAAAAAATTGATAAGTGATTGATAGAAGGCTCATTGCCTCCATCCACGCCCAAGTGCTTTCATTTGCTGCGATCTCCATTTTTTTTATACCACCTTCTCTTGATGGATTAATTCCCATGCTTCTTGCTGCAATTTGAATAAATGGGTTTTTTAGGCCAGCATACCATTCAATGACACCTATTGGTAAATAAACATCTTTTACCTTTTTAGAATCTTCATTTGATTTTTGTATGCTCTTAAATCCTTGATAAGCTGCATAAAAAGTTGATAAATATTTTTTCTGTCCTAAATAAATTCTAGCTTTGAGCGATTGAGAGGTTCCAAGATAGAGTAAGTACTCCGAATTATCTGGATAAACTTTCACTAAAGAATCATATAAAAACTCAATCTCATTTATTCTACTTTCAAAGCGATTGTAAACACTATCTGCAGAAAACATAGACTGGTCATAATGATACCATGCTGCAGCCCATACTACATGAACTACTGGATGATTGCGATACTCTATTCTAGCTTTTGATAGTATTTCAATACTTTTTTCAAAATCATAATTAAAAAATGCATCTACACCATCCATAATCACATCGTCACCTTTATGTTGAGATAAAGATAATGAAAAAGCGTATTGTAATAATAAAATATATTTTAAAGCTGCACTAAAAATGCGCATGAATTCTATAATCCTGAAAATTGGATTTAAAAACTAGATTGAGGGCTATCCAGATATTTTTCCCGATAAAAGCAGCCAGCCTCTGGCATCATTATTTGTTGGATCAAGCTCCATCGACTTAGACCATGCGGCCTTAGCTAACGCAGCTTCCTTCATTTTCCAATAGGTTATCCCTAACCCAAGATAAGTTTTTGAGTCGCTTGGTCGTAATTCTATTGCCTCTTGGTAAGCTGCCAAAGATTCTTTGAATAAGCCTTTTTCTCTGTAAAAAGAGCCCAATGTCTGCATTGATCCAGGTAGCCAAGCTGCAGAATTGCGGTTAATATTAATGGCTTTGCGAAATGCACTTTGACCTAAGCTGGATTGACCAGATCTATTATACTCCACGGCCAAAATATAATAAGCTTGGGGTAATAATAGATTTACCTTTTGATTATTGTGGTCATAATAAAGAAGGTCTTCCCAAGATGAAGCTGCGCGTCCCCATTCACTTGATTTAAAATATCCCAAGCCTTGTTTAAATCGAACATCTTCATTTGCTGGGTCTAAACGCACAGCATCACTGTAGGTCAGTGCAGCATACAAATGCTTTCCTTGAGATGAATATAGGTCTCCTAAAGCAATATAAGGTTCATGATTGGTAGGATTGCTTTTGATGGATTCCTGGTAACTTGACTTTGCCTTTTCCATATCACCCATTCCCTCAAAAGCTTTGCCTTTTAATAAAATAAAAGCTTCTTGATTTGGAAATTTATCCTGACCGCTTTGAGCCAATCTTGCTGCATATTCAAAATTAAACTCATTTAAATTTTTTCTTATTCTTGATATTTGCTGTGCTGGGCCCGTAGGATCTTTTTCTGCAGATCTAGCTAATACATCATCAGAAAAAGACCGATCTTCTTTTTTATTAAAAAAGGTCGCCATAGCTTCAATTGTAGCTCTGTGATTTGGTTGAATATCAAGAGCCTCATCAAAAGCGTGACGTGCTTTTGTCATCTGATCAAACCTAGCATAATATGCACCAAGGTGAAAATGCGCATCTGCATTCATAGGGTTTTGAGCTGCTAATCTTAAATAAATTTCCTTAGAATCATCAAAACGACCCGAAGCTTCATAATTTCTAGCTAAATCAACCTGCTTTCTAAAATCATTTGGCTCAGTTCGCGCAGCATTTTCTAGCTCAAGTGTAGATGGGGTCCTTTGAAGCTTGACGAATTCAATCTTCTTTTTTTGTTTATTATCAAGTAGATCAGTTGCTCTGGCAAGATTTCTTGTACTCATTTCAAAAGCTTCAGCTATATTATATATGTCATTTGCATATTTTACAGGACTTATTACCGGTATATCGCTAACGCTTGGCATTTTTGCCTTTGTTGTTCTACCTGCAGTTTGACTGCTTCCAGTTTTTTTCATAATTGATGTTAACTGCGAAACACGCTTCTTGTTAGATGCGCTAGGATTCAATCTTAAAGCGCGTTGAAAGTCTTTTAATGCACCTGCATAGTCTTTATTCTTGGCTTTTGCACTTCCTCGTTTGGCATACTTTGAAGCTTGAGCGGCTTGTTTTTTTGAAACTTTCCCTTTTGATTGTTTGCCACCACCTTGCTTATTAGCTAGGCTGGTTAATTGTTGAACTTTTTTCTTGTAGTTTGCGCTAGGATTTAATTGATATGCTTTTTTATAATCAGCAAGCGCACCTTTAAAATCTTTTTTCTTCGCTCGCGAACTTCCTCGTTTGGCATACTTTGAAGCTTGAGCAGGGTTTTTTTTCTTTGATTGGGCTAACAGTATGGCTTGGGATGTAAAAATTGGTGCTACCCCAGAGAATACTAATGCCAAACATAGGCGAGTTGTCAATATATAAAACCAGCGGTTCATTACTTTGTAATTTATGAAAATTTTAATTTAATTATCTTTAGGTTTTTTACAGCAAATTTCAAGCTTCTCATAAGCAATTTTATTTGCAGATTTTCCATTTACGCTGTACCCAATAGATGTTATTTTATCCTCTATAGAGCTAAGATTAATAACATTGGCATTATAAACAACAAGTCCAGATTTATTTTTCAAATCAACCTTTATATTTTTTACCCCCTTAAGACTTAAAAGAGATTCCTCTACATTTATTGAACACATTAAGCATTGCAATGAATCAAGGACGAGATTAGCCGATCTTTTATCTGAGCTACAGCTAATTGCAAAAAATACTATCATTCCAAAGATTATTTTTTTCATTTCTACTCTTTTTATATCATTTAATATCGTTGAGGTTTATGAGAACCTACTGACCAAATAGCGCTTAGGGCTACATAATTTCTATTTATCAAATCAGAATCATTCATTATTTTAATTCGAAATACAATACTATCATCAAATGGCGCAAAAGCACCATACACTCCAAAAGCACTAGATTGCGTACCTCTCATTCTATAAGAAGAGTAATCTGCTAATAATCCAAAATGGTACCGCTTATCGAACTGTCTCCCTATGATAACATATGCCGTAGTAAGCTCTTCATCTGGATGGAAAGCTATGCCGTGATTCTTTGAATATATATTGCTAAAATAATATTCAGATTGAACTAAAAAGTATCGAAATTTATCTGATCTGGATTTAAGGATAAAATCAATACTCGTTGATTCTTTGTTTCGACCACTTAAGTAATTTAAGCCCAATGAGATATTAGTGGATTTTGAAATGAAATAGCTTTGATTGAATCTCGTGGCATATGAAAACCCGCCAACTGTATCAATCAAGGAAGCTATTTGATTATGGTTGTGAGCATTGAGATTTATGTTTTCACCAAATGAATTCTGTAAAATATTTATGCTAATATAATTATCCCATTTCACAGGAAGTCTGATTTGAGTAGATATACCAAGAGACGCCCATCCATGATCACCAAATAATCGGGAAATAGATTTTGGGGAGCTCATAAAATTATAGGTATGCTCATGCTGTTTATTAATTATACCAAAATTTGGTCGAAAATATCCAAGCTTATAACTTGAAATAATTCCTGAAACATCATCAAAGTTGACATAAAACTCTTCAGGCGTAACCCCTTCATCACTAAGATGGTTGGTTATATAAGCCATTACCATTACCTTAGGATAAATTTTTCCCATAATCACCATTTCTAGCCCATGAGAACGAAACGCTGTATCTTGAGATGATATACTTAAATCTCCCAATACGCTAATTGAAATATTCTCATTATTAAATACTTGGCCAAACACAAATGAGCTAACTAGTAAGGCTAAGGCTATATATTTTCTTATCAACTGTAATCCGTGTTACTATTTTGGAAACTTTATACTACAACCTAGTGCCTTGGTTTCCGCTAACCGCACTTCTTTGCCCTTTCCTACAGCTTTTATGGCATCCATTAGATATTTTTTCTTTACTTTTCTCTTCTTTGCTGCATTATCATCAATTGCTCCTCTGTAAACCAATTTTCCATCGCCATTAAACAAATAAATATGTGGAGTAGTTCGCGCGCCAAAAGCCGTTGCAAGTTTTGCGTCTTTATCTAGTGTATATAAAAAATTATGATCATATTTTGCTGCAAACGTTTTCATATCTTCCATATTCTCACCGCGATCACGCTTTCCAGCATTTGGATTAATTGCAATATACCCTATTTTATTTTTCTTACTCGCTTTTGCTAGATCATTGTATCTATCCTGCCATCTTACCACCCAAGGACAAGTATTGCATGTAAAGTTTACAAGCAATCCATTTTCCATCATTACGTCGCTTAGACTTACTTTTTCACCATTAATATCCTCCATCTTTATTGAAGCCATTGGAATATTCGAACCCAATGGGAGGTCATTTGAAAGCAGAAATGAAGACAAAATAAATATTAATGATATTGTTTTTACTATTCGCATATTTTACTCCTGTTTTACTCTTATTTTTTTAAACTTACTTTTTTGATTTATTAATTACCCTCAACATCTTACCCTAAGAAGGTCATTCCATTTCGTTGTATAGCAAGGAGAAAGCTTTTCTCGTTTTAATTGCCATTTTTTAGATATGCCTTGAGAGCCAATATGAACCGTATTTCTTCCTATTATCTGATTAATAAGGTCAACTGCACTATTTAGATTATCCCTTTTGACTCTTTTTTTATCGATGTCAAACATATTTAATTGTATCTGATCTTGAGGAATTATATCACCAACAATAACTCCCGATTTTTTATATATAAGACCCTTTTTATAAATATATTTAAGTAAACTTTCTGCAGCGCTAACTATATCTATTGTGTCATTAGTTGGAGTATTGAAACTCATAGCTTTATAACCATAATAGTAATCATCCAATTTGTTAAATGGATTTGTTTTTATAATAACGCTTAAGTAGCGCGCGCATCCTTTTTCCTGTCTTAATTTTTCAGCACACCTTGCCGCATGACTAGATATAGACTCTTTAAGCGATTGAAGTTCTGTTACTCTAACACCAAATGATCTTGATGTACATATGTTCTTTTTTAATGAAGGACTTGTATCGATTGAAATACAGGATTTTCCTTTTAGCTCATGCTGTACTTTAAGGCCCATGATTGTCATCTTTTCAAGGACCCAGCTTTCATCTAATGAAATAAAATCAAAAGCGCTTTTAACTCCATAGCTATTCAACATTCTAGCGTATCGTGATCCTACTCCCCAAAGTTTTGATACAGGCATTGACTTTAATATAATATTGATCTGATTTTCGCTTTCTAATAGGTAGACGCCTTTTTTAGTGTCGAGCTTAGCAAAATAATTAGCCACCTTGGCCAGTGTTTTGGTTTTTGCTATACCTATCGAAATGGGTATTCCAGTATGCTTAATTACAACATCACGCATCTCCAATCCAAGCTTAGAGCAGTCTTGGATCCCAGAAAAATCCATAAAAGCTTCATCGATACTATAGATTTCTATATCAGGTGACATATTATCGAGAAGAGACATGACTCTTTTTGACATATCTCCGTAGAGTGCAAAATTTGTAGAAAACACGTTTACGTTATTTTCTATAATCAGTTTTCTAGCCTTGAATACCGGCTCACCCATTCGAATTCCAATCAATTTAGCCTCATTGCTTCTCGCAATAACGCACCCATCATTGTTTGATAGGACAATAATCGGTTTATTTTTTAATGCCGGACTAAACACGCGTTCGCATGAGGCGTAAAAATTATTACAATCGGCGAGCGCAATCATCGATTATTGTGAATCGTGTGCGTTACAACACCCCATACCTCAAACTCTATAGAATCTGTAATATTGATGTCAGGATAATCATCAGATAAGCCTTCCGCTTTAAGGCAAATACTTCCATTATTGACTAAGTATCTCTTCACTGTAAATTCCCCATCTACAATAGCTACTACGATATCTTTATTTTTTGGTTCCAACGATTTATCTACAACCAATAAATCGCTATCGCTTATACCAGCCCTCTCCATTGAATGACCTTTGGCAATGATAAAGAAAGTTGCTGCAGGGTGCTTAACAAGATATTTATGCAAGTTCAGGTCAACGTCAAGATAATCATCTGCGGGCGAAGGAAACCCCGCTGATACACCGCTTTCATATATATGAAGCTTTTTAAGGCTTTCATCTTCAATAGAATAGAATATTATTTGCTCTTTTTTAGATTCGGAGTTCATTCTTATAAATTCCTCAGTATCGCCTTGGATATCTGAATATCTTGAACAGCTACGCCGGTTAAATCGGCAACGGTAATCTGCTCTTGACTGGCTCTTCCCGCATCTACACCTTTTATAATATTGCCTAATTCTAAAACGCTACTAGTTAAAAATCCGTCCTTTGACGCTTGATATATTTCACCGCGCTCTTTGCACTGTGATTTGCTATCTGTAATAACCATATCAGCTTGAAAAAGTACTTTGGAGCTCAATTCGCGCTTAGAGGTAGTATCGGAACCTATCGCTGTTATATGTGTACCGGGATTTACTTCATCAATTAAAGCTTTTTCGCTGGGTGTACATGTTATTATCAGCTGACACTGCTTAACTATATCATCAATACTTGCTGTAGGTTCAACTTGATAATTATAATTATCCATAGATTTTATATAATTCGACAAAGAGTCGGAACTTCTTCCCCAAACCACAACCTTATTGCAGTCTATTACGTCCTTAAGATATTGCAACTGCAGCTTAGCCTGCGTACCTGTACCTACTATACCAATACAATCTATATTTTTAGGTGAGAGATATTTCGCAGCAATCGCACCAGCAACCGCTGTCCTAACATCAGTCAGATAGCATTCATCCTGCAACATAGCTAAAGGCTGACCGGTCTTTTGGCTAAAAACCAACATCATTCCATTACCCACTGGAAGGTTTTCTATCTTATTTTCGTAAAAACCTGAGGCAATTTTAATTACATATACATCATCTTCATTTATATATCCATACTTGATGTGAACATCTCCGGGCGGAGACTGAAAACTTAATTCTCCTACAGGAGGAACCATAACTAGCCCACTTGAGTATGCTGCAAACCCTGATTCAATCTCTGATAATAAGTCTACATTCGGCAAAACGGATTTGATGCGATCTAGGGTTACAATACGCATTAAAGTATTGATTTTAAAACGGCGCTACTGATATTCCCACCGCACATAACTAAAACTACCGTTTGTCCTTTAAATTTTTCTTTTTGATTAATAAATCCTGCAATTGCTGCGCCAGCTGCACCTTCGATAAGTTGGTGATTTTTTTCTAAACCAATGCGAATTCCTTTTGCTATTTCATTTTCTGAGACAACAGTAAAATCATCGATAATTTCTTTACACATCTCAAATGTTATTGAGCCAAATTCAACGCCCCCAGCCGTTCCATCTGAAAGTGTTGGTTTAGATGATAAATCTAATTGCTTTCCGGCATTCAAAGATTCATACATAACGCAGGAATTCTTTGGAGAAACACCATGCACTCGAGTAGATTGATTGACTGATTTCAGATAACCACCTATCCCTGAAATAAGCCCACCGCCTCCAACAGATATGAATATCGCATCAACATTTTTTAGGTCTTGTGAAATCTCCATACCCAATGTGCCTTGACCGTACACAATAGCTTCATCATTATAAGGAGAAATATATGTGGCGCCGGTTATTTTCGATATTTCTTGGGCTCGCTCTTCAGCATGTATGCAGTCATCACCATAATACTCTACCTCTCCTCCAAAGTTTAAGATATTCTCTATTTTATTTTTGTGCACATTTTCTGGAACAATAATTTTTCCTTCAACCCCAAGCTCAGACATAGCAAGAGAGCAAGCGGCGCCATGGTTTCCAGTGGATGCAGTTACAACACCACTTGATTTTTCTTTATCAGTTAAAGAAGTTATTTTACTTATTGCTCCTCTAAATTTGAAAGATCCCGTTTTTTGAATATTGTCAAGTTTTAAAAATACATCCGCTTCTGCAAGGTTACTTAAATAAGGTGAATGTTCTAATGGGGTATGCCTTATGTAAGGCCTTGATCTTTTAGCTGCAGCCTCTATATTGGTTTTATAGTTAATCATAGTGATTTAAATATTGGCGTTATTCGCTCAAGAGCTTTTTCAAGATGTGAACGCTTTGCACCATATCCAAATCGGATGTATTGATCCATGCCATACCAATCTCCTGCTACAAGCATTACACTAGCCTCATTTCGAATCTTAGTAATTAGATCTGAAGAATTAATAGGCCAATCGTAATTAACAAAAGCCATTGCTCCTGCTTCAGGGGATATAAAACTAAGATGACTGTCAAAACCTTCCACCCAATTCTGGAAAAGACTGAGGTTGATTGCAAGCTGCTTTCTAATATAATCCAATGTATTCATGCGATTACTGGGGTGCAATACATGCGATGCGATTAAGTCACTAAGACGCCCAACCGAAATACTGGTATAATCATGGTTGGCCCAACATTGCTTAATATATTCTGGGCTTGAAAGAGACCAGCCGAGGCGTAATCCCGGAAGAGCATATGCCTTGGAAAGCCCACAATTCACAATCGTTTTTTTATACCCGGGCTCCCAAAATGAAGTGCATTCTTCATGATTCAATTCAGCGCCACGATACACTTCATCAGCAATAATCCACGCATCAACGCTTTCTGCTATATCTACTATAGCTTCCACCATTTCTTTTGGTAAAACAGACCCGGTTGGATTGTTAGGGTTGCAAATACAAATCAACTTTGTTTTTTCAGATACAATAGATTTTAATTCATCTAGATCCGGCTTCCATTGTAAAGATTCATGTAATTCAAAAGTTTTTACATTGGCACCTAATCCACGGGCAAATCCATAGATCTGAAGATAATTAGGCACCATATAGACTACTTCATCTCCAGGCTCAATTAAGGTCATTATCGATACCATGTTGGCTTCTGCTGATCCGTTAAATGCTTGGACATTATCTATTGCCGCTCCAGGATATATTGAAGCTATAGAGCTGCGTAAATCAGGAGAACCTTCAGTAAAACCGTAGGTTAATTCTGTATTATTGATCTGATCAACAAACTCAGGCTCAAATAATTCACTAAGCGTTCTTGGATGAACTCCGCTTTCAGACAAATTATAATCTACCTTATTCTCCCAAGTAGATTGCTCTCGCTCAAGCTGAAACTCTTCAAACTTCATGAGGTAAGCGCCTTTTTTACAGCATTCTCAAAAAAAGCCTTATCTTCAATGTTTTCCCAAAAACTTGATACATTGCCGTCTTTGTCATAAATAATTGTAAAGGGCATCGCTCCAGACCATTCTTCATTTATAGTGTTTATGAAATTAAAGTCATTACCCTCTTCCTTAAGAAAAGATAAACCCTCTATATTATGTTTTTCTAAAAATCGTATTGCATCTTTTTTGTTTTCTAGCCAATCAGTGCTAACAAAATAGACCTTTAAATCTTCATGGTATTGATCTGAAAGTTCGAGTATCCATGGAATTTCTTCAATGCATGGCGCACAAGTAGTTGCCCAAAAATTTACCAGCACGGATTTGTCTCCTTTGTGAGTTGCAACTTGCTTTAAGACACTTGACGCGTTAACAGTTTTTAATTTTAAGTTTGATTCTGAACAACTAAAAATAACCGCGCAAAGAACAAATGCTGACTTTTTTATAAATTCAAAATAATTATAATTCATTTGTTTACCTGCAATAAATCTAGTCTTTCAATGAAAAGATAAAAAAGGGTTATTGTAAAATAAATCGATTTAAATCCGGAGCTATGTCCCGTTTTCTAGATAACTCATAATTATAAACTTTTTCTCCAAGCTCTGATAAAAAAGGAAGCGTTAACTCATCATACTCGTATGTATCATCATTTAAAATTTGATTATCATTGCTATAAACTGAAGCCGTTAAGAAGAATTCAATATTATTTTCTGTATCAACTATATAGGCATTATCAGTTAAAAAACCATAAGCCATACCCACTTTATTGTAGATGCGGATATGGTTCGGAATTTTATTATCTGAGCTACCAAACATGAAAAATTTACAATACCCATCCGGATATTTATCATAATCTGAATAAAATGGGTGTCTACTTTCTCGTGGTAATTTAGACATCCATTCATATAAAAAATCAAAATCCTCTGTTCTAAGATATAGCTTTTTATCGCTATTAACATTCTTGGGGAATATTATTTGCTGTAAGAATAAATGCTGTTCCGATAAGTTAAAAAAATTTTTGTTAGAAAAATCCATCGGTAGATTTATTAGCTCCCCACTCCTCATATATGATTTTCCTATCAAATTGTTTGTTGAATTCACCGTTAACGGAAGAGTTGAAAAATACATTGGCTGATCTAATATTTTTTTACCATCTATAAAAAAACTAAAGGAATTTGTATGTTTATTTTGCTTTGCAGTAAGAGGAATAGATAGGCGATGTCGCACTCTAGTCTCATTGTATCCAAGATCCCACATCCTCTGATTGAAGTAATCTTGCCCTAAAAACTCATACAGACGATTAAATGCATCGTTATCAGAAACTACAAATATTTTTTTAATGAACTGAGCTATTGTAGCGTCCCCATTCTTTGAGCTGGTATCCCTCATTAGCGATGACATCCATTTTTTATCTGAAGCGATAGTTAATTTTGTATCTTTATCAATGCTAAGCGACTCATAGCGCCTGAGCTTGTCTAAGGCTAATACTGCTGCTGGAAACTTTACAGTGCTTGCCGGATAGAAGTATTTTTTATTATCTATATTGAATGTGTGCAGAGTAAGTATGGGTTCCTGATTCGAATTCCTATCTATTTGTGTATAGGCGATTTGTAAATAATGATCATTTGGATTATTAACAATTGAAGAGTACTTCTGATCCATTGAAAACAATATATCCGTAAGGAGCGTTGAGTCTTTTGTTTTTGAACATGAAAAAAAATAAAATGATAGTAGGATAATAAAGCATTTTACCATATTTGCACCAAAATGAGGCGAATCGCTATTAATGTCAAAATGGATTTAAATAAGTTTTGAAATAAAACCTCAGGTAGTTTTCCAAGCATTAGCTTACCAATTTTTGTTCCAACATAAACTGCAATTATTAAAGGCAATAATACACTCCAATCCTCAATATAACTAACATTGAAAAAGAAAAAGAAAATAGGCATTTTCCCTAGATGTCCTGCTGCTTGACATGCAGCTTTGGTTGCAATTATACTTTCTTTTTTTAACTTATCATTGATAAATAGCGGAGCAATCAGGGGGCCCATTGCACCGATAAATACAGTAGCAATACCAGCTACTACACCCATCCATTTATATGCTTCTTTTGATATCGCTTTTTTCTTCTTTCTTAAAAAAAGGAACCAAATAATATATACTCCAATAATAGGCTTTAAGAAGTCAATTTTAAGATCAGCAGCAGATGTGGCATTAAAATACGCAGTAGCACCATAAATTATAACAACTGATAGCAACAAACCAGGCAGGAGGCCGATCAAAAAGCGACTGATGATAGGTTCGCTAATATGCTGTCTGTATACTGTTGTTCTTGTCACATTGCTAACCAATTGAATGACACCGTGATAAGCGATAACTAAATATCCCGTAGGCATAATGATCGCCATTATGCCTAAAAGGGTTATACCTCCACCCATACCTATAATAGCAGATAGAGCTGAAGTTAAAAAAGCAGCAATTATGAGTACTATTGATTCCATAGATTTTATATTATAAGTAATTTACAGAATAATGCTTACGTATAAATATTTATTAAATTATAAAATTACATGATTTTAAAACGACCTGAACTATATCACGGACAGTCTCAAAAACGACCGTTCTTTGAAGGCTGGTATCATAAAATGTCTTCTAAAAATGGCGAAACATTTGTTGTAATACCAGGTATTTACAGAAGTGGAGTCAATAATAATCAGACTGCATTTTTAATGTTTTATCAAGGATCTAATGGAAGAGTAGACTATATACCCTATAAAGTTGAAGATTTTCAATGCAATGCAAAGTCCTATAAATTAAAATTAGGTAAAAATTACTTCTCATTAGAGCGCGTTGTGCTTGATTTTGAGAATGAGCATATGAATGTTAAAGGTGAAATTAACGCAAATAAGCTTAACCCCTGGCCGGTATCGCTAATTGAAAGAGGGTGTATGGGCTGGTATGGGTATATTCCAACAATGGAATGTTTTCATGGTATTCTTAGCATGAATCACACTTTGAACGGACATTTAGATATTAATAAAGATAGGATTAATCTTGACCACGGAGTTGGATATATTGAAAAAGACTGGGGGAAAAACTTTCCTAAGGATTGGGTTTGGGCACAGTCAAATAATTTTAACGAACCAGAATTAAGCATTTCCGCCTCCCTTGCAACGATACCCTGGAAAAATTATGAATTTTCAGGATTTATAGTTGGCATTCATCATAAAGAAAAACTATACAAGTTTACCACTTATAATTTTTCAAAAATTTTAAAAATTAAATTTGAGGATAATATTTTATTCTGGGTTATAAAAAAAGGTAATCTTGAATTAGAAATTGTGATTAAGGCTGGAAACAAAAGCGGCCTACTCTATGCTCCAGATAGTACAAACATGGTTCCAAAAGTTAGAGAATATTTAGATGGCGAACTTTCTTTTGTACTGAAAAAAGATGGAAAAACAATCCTAGAAAAATCATCCGGTCAAAGTGCAGTAGAGATAGTTGGGAGACCGGACAGACTAATAAATAATGCAATTAAGGGTTAGGCTTGTACTCGAGTAAATGTAGGCTCCACAGCATTTGATAATCCATCATTATAATTATAACCCCCTAGATCAAATTGCCTAATATCTTTAGGGTCATTGATTCGATTTTGAATGATATACCTTGCCATCATTCCTCTTGCTTTCTTTGCAAAAAATGACACAATACGAGCTTTGCCATTTTTTATTTCTTTAAAGACTGGCGTAATAACCTTACCCTTCAAAGAGTCTTTATCAATAGATTTAAAATATTCGACAGATGCGCAATTGACAACATATTTTGAATCGTGATCTGACAAATCTTTTTCTAAGCCATCAACAAGCATATCCCCCCAAAAATCATACAAGTCTTTACCTGACTTATTTTCAATTTTTGTTCCCATCTCTAATCTATAGGGCATAATCAAGTCCAGCGGTTTCAAAACGCCATATAATCCTGATAATATTCTAGTATGGTTTTGAGAAAATGATAAATCTTCATTAGATAAAGTATCTGCATCTAATCCAGTATAAGTATCTCCTTTAAAGGTAAAAATGGCTTGCCGTGAATTATCGCTACCAAAAGATGGTTTCCAACTCTGATATCTTTCCCAATTCAAAACTGATAATTTCTCGCTGATTCCCATTAAGCTTTGCAGATGGGGAGGTTCGTAGCTTTTTAGTTGATCAACTAACTCGGTTGACTTGCCTAGGTAGGCTGGTTGCGAATGATCTGCTTCATAGGCATGACATTCATCTGAAAGTTTTTTTGCTGGAGAGATTACTGTAATCATATTAGACCTATTTTATTAATATATAAAATTTAATATATTTTTAGATATAATTATCTATGCTGAATATGTCATGTAAAAAATAAGCGAATTAATTAGCATCAGAGATAGCGATGGAAAAAATAATTTATAATTATTTTTTACTCTAATGTGCGTAGCAAATGCAGCTAACATTAAAACTACTAATCCGCCTGAAGCTACTAGTACATACTGTGCATCTTTCGCTACCAACATAAATGCAAAAGTTAATTTTAAAATTCCGACAATATCTCGCAAATAATCAGGATAATTGTACTGCTTAAATTCCTCTATAATATTGAAATATCTAGGCACCCAAACATAAAATATTGATGCAGCTACAAATATCTTTAGACATTCTAATAAAAAATTATCCATTTTAATTCCTTGAATTAAGTTGATTGCTACTTTAAATATAACACCGATTTTACAAAAAATTAATTCTTCTTAAATACGGATTCGTCTATTCCTCTGTTAACCCTGTATTTACTATATAATACGGTTATCTTCCCTTTTACCATATCATCTTGAATATCCATTTTTTGCTGACTTCCAATAAATGAACCGATATCTTTTTTCAGCCATTTTGATATTCTAGCATCTTTAACAAAATACTCTACAGTGGATCTTACTGGTAAAAAATGTCCACCATCGACAAAACCATATTTGTTGTTTATTTGCATAATTTTAATAGTGTCAATTTTTGTAACAACACCTGTTATAACCCATTGCGATGTATCTATCGTAACATCAACTGTAGGTTTAAACGTAACCTTGGCGTAATCATTGGGCATTTTAATCGCCAAGCTGTCAACGATTAAATTTCCACGAAGCATAACGCTATTACTATCCAAACCTAGTGAGTTTTTATTGATAACTATATCTGTCAAATTATCAAAGTTTTCACTTGGTGAGGTAAACATTCCTGTTCGAGGTAAAAGACCAAACCCCTTGCTCTTAATTTCTATTTTATCTGGTTGCTTAAAAAAAACGGTATATTTTTTTTTAGGCATTCTAAAAGCAGGAATTTTCATTGATATAGTCATTCTGACCTGATAATCATTTATAAGCCTATATTGTAATTCAGTTTTTTCAATGATTGTTTTTGCGTAATCATCTTCGCCCTGATTTGCAATTGCGAATGACGCTATTAATACCATCAAAAGAGCCTTCAAGTTAATATCTCCTTTCTAATAAAGTGGTAAAATGATATGTAGATAAATATTGATGACCAAATAACACAGGTAGCAGATGCATTTGCAATAATATTCCAAGGAATTGGGTCATGAAATGCTGACAGAAACAAATCAATATAACCCGTAAAAAGAAAAGGATTAATAAGTTCAAATATTTCTAGAGGTATAAAAGATATAGCAGAACCAATAAATACTGTACTAATGGTTATAATTATTGGTGTAACGCTATTTTTGAAAAAAGTTGATAACATAAAACATAAACATGATATTGACAGCATTACCCCTGTTGATATGGCAAATGCTAATAAGAATCTCCACAGCACATCTCCATCTGATAAAAAAAGTAAACCTTGATGGAAAACTGCAAGGTCTCCTACGCCAAGAAAAAGACAGCTAATGCCAAGAGTGTAAAAAACAAAGAAAAACATCATTATTATTGTATAAATAATCACAACGATTAGCTTAGAAAAAAGAACTTTATATCTAGATATAGGTCTCGATAAATACATTCTAAAAGTTCCCTTAGCATACTCTCCTGAAACAATTTCCGCAGCAACTATAGTAGCTAAAAATGGCATTTGACCTACAAGAATCGCTATAATTAGGTAGCTTGATAAATACCCATTTGTTAGTGAACCAAAAACAATAAACGAATCTTTTAATTGACCATAAATTTGCATTTCAAGATATCCAGATCCATTACCAATAGCCAAAACAATCATTGGAACTAAAAAAAATAACAAGATAAAGCTAATATAGGTTCTTTTTTTTTGAAGCGTCTTAATAGCTTCATTGACAAGCATCGATCTAAACATAATAATATTCGATTAAATTGGATTCGGTCTGTATTGACTTAATTGATTTAATCTTATTAAATGTTTTATTTTCATTTAAGGGGATACTGTTAACTGATTGAGACACTAAAATTGAATTACTTTGGGCTGCTAATACAGAAAGGCCTCGAAGGCTTTTAATTTTAGATAGCACATATTTAGCATCAAATGTTTCTACCCTAAAAAATCTTTTTTTATTACTACCATCACGAATGTCTTTGGCAACAACCAAACGCCCTTTTTTCATAATCGCTACATCTGTACAAAGTCTATCCACCTCATTTAAAGAGTGGGTTGAAATACAGATTGTTTTTCCTTCGTGGCTTAATTTATAAATTATATCAGCAATTTGATTAACACCTACAGGATCCAAGCCATTATTCGGTTCATCAAGAATTAAAATTTTTGGATCATGTAAGAGCGCTTGAGCTATTCCAAGTCTTTGTTTCATGCCATATGAATAGTTTGAAACTAATTCATCTTTACGATCACTCAAATCAACTAGGCTCAAAACTTCTTCGATTCGTGTAAAAGGAGAGCTGGTTAATCTACAAAGAATCCGCAAATTCATAGCTCCAGATAGGTATTCGTAAAAGGAAGGGTCTTCAACTATAAACCCAAAATTATTTGTATAATTTTCTTTTTTTCTTATTGAGTGGTTTTTGTAAAAAATATCGCCTTCCCAACTTGTTATAAGGCCAGCAAGAACGCGAATCAATGTGGATTTTCCACTACCATTAGGTCCGAGAATAGCAAAAATAGAATTTTCTGGTACTTCAAAGCTAATGCCATCTAAGGCTTTCAGTTGACCATAGTATTTGGAAACACTATCAATTGATAAAATATTTGACATTTTACTGCAAATCCATTATTTCCATAACTCCCGTCCCGTCAATTTCAGTATTTTTATCAATTTTTAGAACAAAAGAGCTCGCAAAGCGCGTGTAAAATGGATCTATTCCGCTTGATTTAAAAGCAAGATTCACAGCTGGTTTAAAAAGATTTAGCGGAACAGGTGGACTCATTCTTTTAAAAATTTCAATATTATCAATGATTCGATTCCCTGAAATTTTAACTGAAACATTATCGTGAGTTGAAATTAAAAAATTAGAAAATTGTGGCTCGTTTTTTGATGGATAATAATCTTCTATTAGATTGTTTTTCATTGTCAATAACTCTCTATTGCCAAATTTATCTACTAGCACTTTATTCTTATCTGCGACGAAAAGAATTGGAATATCAAAGCCGCCACGACTCTCAACAGCATTCAATTCTGCGAGGATAACAGTATAGGGCCCAGCTTTTCCTCTAAACCAGGTCCAGCTTTTAAACAACTTTTGAAGTGGTGTATTTCCCCAATTATGATCGTGATATCCAGAACCATTAATTTTTTTTTCTTCTCCACGTACTGTAATAGTACCATCAACATTTCCATTTGGAACAGCAGCTAACCATGCAAAGTAATCGCTTCCTGCTTTTATAATTCCATCTTGCGGTCTGTAGGGGCCAACTAAAGATTTCAAATTTAAATTAAAACCAAAACCATCAAAATCATCTGGATTCAACACAATATTGTAATCATTAAGGTTTCCTGAAAATGAATTTTTATTCATTAAAACTGCGCAACTGTCTGATTGAAAGGATACTTCATTTTTCTTGAAATGTTTTAGCTTGAAAAAATCTTTTTTTTCAGGTGAAGTATAATTAAAACCAATGAAAAATTGATCTTTCAAAAAATGTACCTTGTAAAAATATGCTACAACCAAACTTCCATCATCAAGTTCTGCGTCAAAATACCACCATTCAAATTGATTATTTGAGTCATCCGTTCGAGCTCCATCTTCCCATAATTGAACTGTCTCTCCTAATTGGTTTGGCTGTATTGATTCATTAAAAATTTCTTGATTATTTGAGCCTAGATAAAGCCTTGAACATGATTGCAAAACCAAAAAAAGAAATAAAATAATTGGTGAAGAAATAGGCTTTTTGTCTAGTAGCATTTTAAAAAACATTATGATTCATATCTTCCATCAGGTTTAAATAGTTCTGGTTGCTCAAGAATAGATGTAAAAAAACGATTCAAAATTTCCGATCTTTTCTTTTCAGACTCCAAATGCAATAATTCTAATTCAAAATCATTTGAAGCCTGTATCATTTCTAACAATTCAAATGTTGTAGTTTTTGCTAAATGATGGTCAAGATTATCTTTAAAACCTACAGCAAGAAGAAGATTTATATACTTATCAAGCAATGGATTGAATATATTTGCATCCAAAGGTTCTGGTTTAGGTGTATATATTATATCCCCAATTGCAAGATCATTATAAAAAGATTGGCTTTGGACTTTAAAAATTCTTTTACCCCTGACTATGAGATCCATTCTTCCATCAGGATATCTATTGATAATTTTTTCAATAGATACCGAACAGCCGATTTTTGATTGACTTTCTTTGTTTTGATAAAGAATACCAAAATCTTCTTTCTTATCTATACAGTCATTAATCATTTTTTTGTATCGCTCTTCAAAAATATGAAGAGGAATCATCTTGTATGGTAATGCAACTAAATTAAGTGGGAAAAGTTTTAATTTCATAATTTTGAAAAAACCAACATATGTTGCCTGGGAAGCTCCTGAATGTTGATAGATAGCTTCATACCCACAAAATTCATTTCCTTTGAAATTTGATTAACACTCATTTTGTGAAGAGGTTTGATTGGAACACTGGGGTCCTCTGCTCTATACTCCAAAAGCACAATGCGACCATTACCCTTCAATGAATTCTTCATACCTTTTAAAACCTCATACGGAAACTCAAGTTCATGATATACATCAACAAGTAAAATCATATCAATGCTATTTTTAGGTAACTTTACATCTTTGGGTGTATTAATTATGTATTTCACATTTTGAATATTTTTTGAAAGCATATTTTTTTTATTAAGCAGGATCATTTCTGGCTGTATATCAACAGCAAAGACCAAACTGCATCTTGTGGCAAGCTGTGAAGTAAAATATCCAGTACCTGCGCCAAAGTCAGCTACAACCATATTTTTCTTTAGCCCTAGTAATCCCACGGCTAATTGCGGGTTTTCTTCTTTTGATCTAGATTCTCTTTCAAGCCATTTAGCTCCAAAGTGGCCCATAATTTTACTTATTTCTCTGCCTTGATAAATCTTCCCTATGCCGTCTTGAGATGGCTTTTTAAACAAATAATCTTGAGAAATCAACAGATTGGATTCAAAAATAGTTAGCAATAAAAACGGGATGGTAAAAAATTTATGCATTAGATACTGAGCTAAATTGAGTTCTTAATAATAATTTTGTACAACTCTTTCTTATCTAAAAAATCCCAGTCCCAATGGGATGTCTTATTGAGCTTTGAGAATGAACCCTTGTTGGGATTGTAATAGCTATTTGCTTGTTTTTTAATAATTGTATTATCTTTTATGTGGCATGGATTATAAGGACAGTTCTTGCATTTTAGCCCGCAACAAAAGCCGCGTTTTAATAACTTCTCTTTTGATAGCTCAGTGTACATAACTTATTTATAGATTGTAGCTATCGAACCATTTAAATCAACGCTATACTGATTTAGGGGTGTATTTGTTGGACCCCCAGAAATAGAACTACCATCGGTATTAAATTTTGCTCCATGATTAGGGCATGTGGCCGCACCATTTACAAACGCATTGATTGACGTACCAGCATGTGGACATTTTCTACTATAGGCTCGTAACTTTTCATTGCTTTCGCGGAACAATAAAAGACCTGACCTATCAAAATCTAATGAACCGGTAACTACAGATTGCCCCACAGTTTTGAGTGGAGCGTAAACAGAATCGTTTATATCGATTGAAATTTCAACTATTGGTAAATTTGGATTAGCACCACTATCACTATCATCATTATCTGTACAGGATTGCAAGGTTGCGATAGAAGCAGGCGCAGCACAAACTAATGACGCTTTACAAATTTGTTTAATAAAATTTCTACGTTGCATATATTTCTTTTTTTATAGTAATAATTATAATATATTTTAGTGAATATAACGCTCATTTCGCTCTTTATAAAAGGAAAATATTATGATAAAAAAACTTTTTCTCACCTTAAGTATCTTTTCATTGATTGCTTGCGAATCACCTATTCAAAATAATTACACATACTTGACATCTCAAGGAGAAATCATAATTGAAGATTTTACTAAAAACGGCTTATTGAATTGGAATATTGTTAATGACACTGTGATGGGTGGTAGATCACAAGCTCAAATGAGCGTTCGCAACAATACAGCAGAATTTACAGGATACTTATCATTGGCAAACAATGGCGGCTTTTCTTCTGTTCGCGCATACTATCCCAATAATCTTTTTGATATAAACTCTATTGTTTTAAGAGTTAAAGGTGATGGGAGAAAATACAGCTTCAGGGTAAGAGCTGAAAATAACAGTTGGGTCTCCTACACCCAATCTTTCGCAACTGAAAAAGGTGCGTGGCAAGAGATAACACTAAATATAGAAGATTTTTACCCAACTTATCGCGGCTACAATCTTAGAGATATTCCTAAATTATCTGAATCAATTATACGTGAAGTAGGATTAATGATATCTGATAAAGTTGAAGGTAATTTTAAAATTGATATAGATTGGATTAAAGTGCAATAATAATTGATTTTCCTGTAATTATATATATTTCAGCGTAGCTAGAAATAAATCTATTTGACTTGTGGTATTGTAAAAGTGCGTTGAAACGCGAATTGCATTATGTCCATCTCTTTGATGTTCATCAATATGAAACCCTATCCTGTCCTCAAATATCTTGACAGATTCTAAAGCGTCCAAATTACTTTTCTCAAAAATTGTTGATCCAGGGGCGGACAACTTAGGATTCTCGCTACTTAATATTTTAACGTCTTTTATTTTTTTCAAACCATTCTTCAAATGATTCGATAGATATCTACAACGTTTTTCTATATTTTCTAATCCTATTTTATCAATAAAACTTAAAGCAGCTCCAACAGCTGCTCTCACAGGATAGTCTTTTGTACCTGGTGGATTAAAATATGATTGTATTGTGGATGCTTTTAAATCAAACGGTGATTCAAAATAATTTTTAGACTTATTTCTTACAAATAAAAAGCCTGAACCTGCTGGAGCTAAGATCCATTTATGTAGGCTCGCAGAATACGCATCGCACCCAAGATCTTTGATGTCTATTGGGAATTGACCTACTGCCTGAGCACCATCAATAAGGGTTGCCACCCCTTTTCTTCTAGCCACATTTGCGATTTCCTTTACGGGATACTTGTGGCCGCCACGTGTGACATGGCAAAATGAAATTGCTTTGGTTTTTGAAGTAACAGCAGACATAAGCCTGTCAATAACATCTCGCTTACTAACCAATGGGCTAGGAATAAAGACATATTTTAAAACTACCCCATCTTTTGATTCTCTATGAACCCAGGGTTTTAACGCAGCTGGATGCTCTTGAGTCGATAACACTACCTCATCCCCTTTTTTTAAAACTATTCCTAGTGTTTGCAAGAACAGTGCTTCAGATGCGTTTCGAGTTAAGATAATTTCCTCTTTATTTACATTGAAAGTCTTGGCAAGCAAGGGCATAACATTTTTATTTATTCTATCCTGAAGTTTATGTTTTCCATGCAATGGCTCTTTCGATATCTCTTCATACCCTGACCTTACACTATCAACAATATTAATTGGAGGCATTCCTAGGCTCGCATTATTCATATAAGTTATCCCTTTTTTCAAAATAAATTGGGAGTTTATTGCTGACCAGTCTGAATCTGTGGGTGATATTGGTTTTTTAAAGCCATTTGCTTTACTTAAATATGTGCTTGCATATGCACCTCCATAAGTACCAATAATACCCGCAACAGATTTCTTAAAGAAATCCCTTCTATGTAATTTTGATTTTATAGGTTCTTTCATGTGCAGCTATCCATTGATAATTCTTAATTCCTCGGAAAGGATTTAATCCACTCAATTTTCCAATGCAAAACTATATCTCCTTTAATATCCGAATAATTTTCACTTATTAAGCTTTTTGGAGCATTGTATTCCATTTCAAGCTGATTAAGGTTAATAACTTTAGCTAAGGAGGAAATATTTGTTTGCGTACCCTTTATGCTACAATCAAACGCAAAAAAGTTCTTATCTACAGTTGGTGAAAATGATGCTTCATAGTAGTTGTCTTTACCATTTGCATTTAAAACGTTATACTTATTTGAGTTCTGATCTTTTATTATAATCCATGTGGCTCGGTTCGGCTCACTAATTCTTTGGAGTAATACCCTATCCATGTAAAGACTTCCCACAGCATATTCATACCAAATACCTTCAATTACATCGATACCATCTTGGTTTCTCTTAAAATATTTTTCATAATTGAGTTCTGCTGCTGATTGATTGTGTGATAAATTATTTTTATTCTGCAAACCACAATTTTGCAGAATAAAAATTGTAAATATTAATAATACAACGCGCAAAGTTTAAAGTCGGTATAAATAGCTTAATTTAATAAAGAACCCATCAGATTTTCGCTCTAATGAACTAAAGCGATATCGCTCTGGCTCAGTTAGAGATGAACCGTATCCTACAAAAACCAATGTTCCTGGTGTTGGCCTATATGAAAAAAGGAAGTCAGCCTGAAGACTGTTTGATTCTTGTTTTGATGCACGATAATAAGTTCCGTCAGAATTCATAAAATAAATTGGGTCTCCATCTTTTGAGCTATCATTCAAACTATCCCTATAAGAAGAATTGTATTGTCCAACAAATCTAAGGAATAAACTTTCGTTTAGCTGATATTCTATCTTTAATCTTGGAACTGTAGCAGATGTGACCAATGTACCATCTTTAGGTCTTTTATTATTTTGCTGATTAAGTCTGAAGTTGACCCTTAATTGATCAGATGGATTCCAAAAGAGCTTCATCTCAATCAGGTCAATTATTCCAGGTGCCCATTCTTGATAATTTGGATCTTTTCCGTAACCATATTTAATGGTTCCTGAAAATGTGTCAAGTTGAGGGAGCTGCAAGGTTGTCATAAATCCTAAGTTTATTATAGCATCTCTTCCAACGAAAGGTTTGTAGCTATCTCCATCTTTATAATAATGATTTTGATAGCTTTTCTCAGAAAAGCCGAATGACTCATACCAGATAAAAGTATTTAATCCCCAGCCTCCCTTAAAATTAAATGAAAAGGTAGGATAGCTCCTCCAGTCCAAAGGTTTTTCACCATTAATAAATGGATCATAATTCCAGTTATAAGTATGCCTATAGCCAATATTGAACTTTTCAATAGAGCTTCCCTTGGATCCGTAGAAAGTCCGCCTAGTTCCTCCAGCCACCGATACATAATCACCAATGCTGACAAAACCAAGGGCAGGATCAAATTCGCTATGGTAGGCAGATGTTGTAAATGAACTTGACCATTTTCTAGAAGATGTGTTTGCAGAAAGATTCCACATTGGAGCTGCTTTTCCTGAGCTTTCAGTGGTATTTGTTACGCTGAATCCACCTTGACCCTGAAAAGAGTACTTTTTATCATAAATCAATTTGCCATCTATAGCAAAAACACGATTAGAATAGTCATTATAAGTTTTATCAGTATAGACAATTCCCGCATGATTTTGATCTGAAAAATCACGCTTAACTCTTATCGCATTAACCGCGGCAACATCCATATTGCTTATAGATGAACCATAATTATCTGCCGCAGAAATCACGCCAATTGAATTTCTATCACCAATCTTTCCTGTAATCTTTGATGATGCTACAGGATTTACAATTTTTCTTGTGTAAATAAGTCTTGTTGGTGTTGAAAAAAATTCAATACCATCAAGAAAAAATGGGCGTTTTTCAGGAAAGTAAAGTGCTCTTCTTGGTTCATAGCTTATCTGGGCAACATCAGCCTCAATTTGGGAAAAATCAGGGTTTAGTGTTGCATTTAATACCGTATTTGATGATAAGCCATATCTTAAGTTAACTCCGAGCGGGTCTTTTGTTTGGGATTTGAAATCTTTTGACTCTGCAGATCTATTTAGAGCATTACGCAGTTCTGGATTGATATCAAATAAGCGGTTAGCCTTTATATTTTTTATATTAGTAAGTAGACTATTTTGCGCAAGAAAAGATGCTTCGCCCAGTTTAGCTTGAGTTAGCGATAATAGATACCTTGAATGCTGAACATTTCTAAGAACATTGAATCCCCAATTTTGAACTTCATTGCTACTATATCTAAGACTTTTAAATGGTATTTTCATTTCAACGACAAACCCTTTTTCAACTATCCTGCCTTTTGATTCAAAAACATAATCTGGATTTTTATCGATCCTAAATGGCATTGCAGCTTTTCGATCTGGGACATTGTCAGTAATTGTTCCATCAGCTTGCTGGCCAAGAGGATTTACGCCAAAAGCATAAGCTGTACGTTGATCATTGTAAGTATCCAAGATTATCATCAAATAATCATCGCTTTCCAATTTATCTCTATCAGCTAATGTTGAGCGAACTTCACTAGGGTTTGCATTTGCCCTTATACCAAAATAAATCGCCTCTTTGCTGTACCAAATTAAAATTTCGGCATCATCATCAGCGAGACTACCATCAACAGGCAAATAATTATTAAAGTGATTCATTTTAACTGCGCCTTGCCAAACCGATTCATCAAGATAGCCATCAATTGATATATTGGTATCATCATATTGACTTAACTCAATATTTGTGCCAACTTGATTTACTATTTGAGTTTTAGTATTAAAATCAAAAAAGACTGCAATAAGAAAAATGTAAACTATTTTTTTTGCTAACTTCATATTCATTCAAAAATTATCATTATAACTTCTTTCCAATTTTAGAAATTACAAATTCTATGTCATCCAATGAATTATAAAAATGCGGCGAAAAACGAACCCACTCTTTGCGCTGAGAAATAAAAATATTTGCAGATCTCAAGTTATTAATTATTGCTCCGGAATCTTTATTCTTAAACTTAGCGGTGATTATTGGCGATCTATATTTACCCTGATCTGTAGAAATCATTATCGCATCAAGCTTTTTAAGTCCATCAATTAAATGGTCAGTTAAAAACAAATTGTACTTATATATATTTTCTATTCCGATGCTATTTAGAAAGTTTATAGATGTGGACAAACCTAAAATACAACCAAAAGCAAGCGTACTAAACTCAAATTTTGATGCATCATCATTATAGCGTAATCTAGCGGCATCTAATTCCCACATATTTTTATGTGATCTAAATCCTACCAAGCCAGGATTTAGTCTTTTTACAAGGTTATGTCTAATATACATAAATGCAGAACCAAAAGGACCGCATAACCATTTATAAGCACCCGCCACTAAAACATCAATTCTATTTTTTTCTACATCTATAGGAATAGCGCCAGCTGATTGCGTAGCGTCAACTACTAAAATTGCATTATTTTTATGCGCTAAGTCTGCCAACACATCTAAGTCGTAAGTATGGCCATTGCTGAATTCTGTATGTGAAATACATACCACACTTGTGTATTTATCTATTAAGCTGCTTATTTCATCTAGTGAGCTATATCCATCTTTACTTTTCGCTAATCTTATTTCAGATCCTGTGCTCTTTGCAACTCTTGACCACGGATAAACAGTACTTGGGAAAGCAGAAGACGTGCTAACGATATTTTCTTCTTTTTCAAGAGAAAGAGACCATGCTAATGAGCATAAAAGCTCAGTTGCACTAGAACCTCCAGCAATTTCATAGGGTTTAGCATTTATAAATGCTGCTGCAGCTTTATGAATTTCATCAAAAGCAGCCTCTTCTGCCTGCTCAGTAAAGTTATTACTACCATTAAGCGATAAATCTTGAAACCATTCTTCATTTACAGCCCTTGCTTTGCTATATGTCAATGAAACATTTGCTGTATTCAAATAGCAAAAAGTGCTAACGGAAGGAAAATCACCTGGAGATATAAGAGATTTCACTTAATCCAGCTAAAATATCCATAAATATTCATAAGCATTATAACAAAAGACATCAAGGCCGTTGAATAGGCCTTAATCGTTATTGAGTAAAAACCAACCATAGTATTACCTAAAATCCATATTAACCATGAAATTGCTAACTCATTAGCATTAAAGTAATAGCCAAGGACAACAAAGAATGCACCAAGCCAGCCAACTATCTTCCAGAAATTTGAATTATGTAACATAATCAATATATTAACCATTTTTAATGCGTTTTCTATAGATTTTTATTGTCTTTTTTTCAATTTTTTCATTAATGAACAATGCATTTAGAGGTTTCAGTTTAAGATTGGGATTTAAACCGTCTCCCATTCTTCTCAATTGTACATAATACCATGATATAATACTTAAGGCGTTTAGAGATTTAAATATTGTAATCGGACTATCTACTGAAAACCATTTTTTGCTTATGGAAAGCTTATTCTCAAAAATTGGCAAAACCTCGATTTCTTGCAATAATAATTTCTTAACCGCTAAAGGGTCTGTGCAAAGCGGTCTAGCTAATCCAATCATTTGACAAGCGTTTGATAAAGCTGAATTCATTCCAAATTGAGTGCGAAAACCTCCGGTGACCATTAATGGAAGATTTGATTCTGATGATATTTTTTCCGCATAGGATAAAAAATATGCTTCTCGTGCAATAGAGCTTCTTGTAAGAGAAATATTTTTCTTTGGATATACAGCTAACTTATCATAGCCTAAAAATTTAACCTGCTCATAAGTTCCACCAGATATTTCCAGTAAATCAATTTTTTCATCATGAAGAATTTTTGTAACTGCAATTGACTCTTTATCAGTGAAACCGCCTTTCTGGAAATCAGCAGAATTAAGTTTAACTGAAATAGGAAAATTGCTTCCAAGTTCTTTTCGACACGACCTAATAATCTGGACCAAAAGACGAGATCTATTTTTAAGCGAACCACCCCATTCATCATTGCGAATATTGATATTGGGTGATAAAAATTGAGATAATAAATAGCCGTGAGCTGAATGAATTTGAATGCCAGTAAACCCCACATCTCTTGCAGCCTTAGCTGCAAAAACAAATTGGTTAATTGTATTTTTAATATCTGCAAGCGACATCTGTACAGGAATACCAAACCTTCTTCCGGGTATCTTTAATCGAATACTCGATGGTGCTAATGGTGAGCTATTTATCTCCCCCGGTGTTTGTCTTCCCGCATGGCTTAACTGCATCCAAAAATGAGTATTGTTTGCTGTAGAAATCTCTGCCCATCTTTTTAGCATATTCTTTTGTTTACTAAAAGTTCTTTCTTCTAGAATAATATTACCAGCACCTTCGATATTATATCTATCAACCATTACATTCCCTGAAATTAGCAAACCACATCCCCCCTCAGACCATCTTTGATAGAGGTTTAAGTGTTTTTCGCTAACAAAATTATTAGAATCTGCTATTCTTTCAGTCATTGCTGACTTGCATAATCTGTTCTTTATTTTTGCACCACAAGGAAGGCTTAAAGATGAATCTATTGTTGGGGAATTATTCAACACCTTAATTCTTTTTAATCAAAAATAAATAACAAAAGCTTAGCGTAAATGGGACAACCCTTTCAAGCCAATCGCCAGGTGTATTAGGTAAAAGAAAAAATAAAACCGCCAAAACAAAACCCATTATAATTGACAATAAAACCGATGATGCGTTAATATTCCATTTTAAGATTTTTGAAATAACAGATGGTCCAAATGCTGAACCCATTGCCGTCCAAGCGAATAAAACTCTACTAAAAATCTTATCTGGAATCATAATTGCAATTAACGCAGATGAGAGAATTACAACCCCAGTTATGATCCGAGACAATTTTAATGAATTGTTTTGAATACCCAAATCTATACTTATCGAGGAAGAGCAAACCAATATTTGACTATCAGCCGTAGACATAATTGCAGATATAACTGCGGCGAGCAAAACGCCTTGTATTGCTGGATGAAAAACTTCATTTGATATTCTAAAAAATATATTTTCATTATTGCTCAAATCTTCAATCATGAAATGACCCGCTATACCCAAAAGCCACATGCCTGTAAAAACTATGCAAAACCAAATTAAGGCATAAATTCTTGATTTTTCCAATGTCTTTAAATCCTTAACTGAAATAAATCTTGACAATAAATGAGGTTGGCCAAAATACCCCATACCGATTCCCAAATGACCAACTATAAGCCCCAATGCGCTTAATCCTATATTTCCCGCAGAAAGGCTTAAAAAATCACTGGAAGCCATTGATAGTTTTTCAAATAATTGCGTAAAACCTCCTATATTTGAAATAGCCATTAATGGCATAATCAGAGCAGTAAATGCCATTAAAAAACCTTGTATGGTATCAGTTATACTAACTGCAAGATATCCACCTAAATAAGTATATATATAAATAACAAATGCGCTAAGCAAGATACTTTCAACAATGCTTAATCCAAATGTATCATTCAAAGCATTCCCTGCGCCTTGAAACTGAGAAGCAATATAAAAAGTGAAAGAAAAGATTATAATACATGACGAAGCAATTAAAATATTTCTTCTTTCACTACCATGATATCCATCTGCAATTAATTGCGGAATAGTGATTAACTTCTTCTTTTTTGTAATTTCATAAATTGAAGGTGCAACTTTTAGCCAAGAAGTAAACATGCCTCCTATAACACCAACTACCAACCATAAAGTAGATATACCTTGTGAAAAAGCAATCCCACTTACCCCAAGAAGCGTCCATGCGGATGAATTACTTGCTGAATAACTAATTGAAGTAATTATTGGACCCAACCGCTTGCCTCCTACAAAATAATCCTCAATAGTTATATTTTTCTTTCTAGTAGACCATCCAACCAAAATTAAAAATAATTTATAAAAAACTAATGTGCTGATAATTATTAAAGATTTATCCATTGATTACCTTAGATCTTATTCTTTATTGCCAAGAATAAGGATATATCTGCTTTATTATCAATGCATGCTATTAATAATCCAAAGCATTGAATATAGAAAACTGCTTTATAGCTCATAATTAATGAAGTCCGCAAATTTATTGATTTTAAACAAAATAAATTTATCAAATTTTATTTCACTTTATGGTATTTTTATTATCTACAATAGATTAATAATTACTCACAATGAATAGAAAAGAAAAAGCAAAAAAAATTGGCAATATTTTAAATGACCTATACAAAGAAACACCTATACCATTAAATCATAATAGCGATTATACTCTTCTGGTAGCAGTTATGCTTTCTGCACAAACTACAGATAAAAAAGTAAATCAAGTTACTCCAAATCTGTTTAAGCAAGCTGATACTCCAGAAAAAATGTCACAACTTAATATAGTCACCATTCAAAATCTGATTAGAGAGATTGGCCTTGCGCCTACAAAAGCAAAAAATTTAAAAAAAATGGCGATCCAAATTATTGAATCAGGTGGGTTACGTCCTGAGTGGAGCTTTCTTGAAAGTCTTGCGGGCGTTGGTCACAAAACTGCAAGCGTTGTCATGTCGCAATGGTACAATATTCCTGCTTTTCCTGTAGACACTCATATTCATCGCCTCGCTGAAAGATGGGGACTTTCTAATGGAAAAAATGTTGAAAAAACAGAATATGATCTAAAAAAAATATGGGATAAAAGCTTATGGAATAAGCGACATCTTCAAATTATTTTCTTTGGAAGGGAATACTGCCCAGCAAGAAACCATAATCTTAGTGAATGTATTATATGTTCATGGGCAGCAACAAAAAAACTTATTAAATCTGAATCAAAAAAATAAGGATTAACTCGCCTCTATCGATTTCACATAATTACTTGTATCTTTAACTGTTTTTTCAAAAGGTATAGGATCAAATCCTAATATAGATTTTGCTGAACTTGAATTGATATTATAGTCTAGACCAATAACAGGCTTTACCATCTTTAAGGTTTTATCAAAATTTGCAATAAACCTAACAATAAAGGATGGAGGAGTTAATGTTGGTGCGTTATAACCAATCTTAATAAGCATTTTTGCAAACTCTTTAGTCCAGTATGTGTTCTCGGAAATAATAAACCTTTTACCAATCGATTCATCTTTCTCTAATGCTGCAACATGCATTTTAGCAACATCTCTAACATCAACCATGCCAAACTTAATAGGTGGAGCAATAGGCATTTCCCTTTTTGCGAGTATATTAAAAAATTTCATAGATGTAGCATGCATATGGTCACCAATACCTGGACCTAAAACAACTGGTGGTAAAATTGTAGTGAGCTTAATTGATTTATTTTTTGAAACATAATCCCACACAGCTTTTTCTTTTATTGTTTTACTTTTTATATAAGGGTCTATGTCTTTGGTGTTTTCATTTGTCCATTTAGTTTCATCCAAATCTTTATCATTAGGAACTCCCATCCAAACCGCAGCAATAGATGATGTGAGAATAACTCGTTCAATATTATTTAATTTTGCGAATTTTAATATTCTAAGCGCACCTTCTTCGTGCGGCTTAATTTGATTCTCTTCAGGACCATCAAAATTCATAGGGTAGGGTCCTGCAACATGCATTATTGCATCACAGTTTTCCATAGCTTTGTTCCAGCCTTCATCTTTTAATAGGTCTGCTTCAAAAAACTCAAGTATAGTATCTTTTTTTAGATATTTTTTTAAATCAGCTCTAACTGATTCTGCTTTTTTAATATCCCTAATCGTTGTTCTAACAATATATTGCTTATCTAAAAGATGGGCAATGCAATGTTTGCCAATGTATGAAGTGCCACCAGTAACTAAAATCTTTTTCATAATACCATTCTTTCTAATCTCATAAAGCTTAACACTCATAAAAAACCCCTCGATATCAAAAGACATAGAGGGGTTTTTATTTGTAGCGGGGGTAGGATTCGAACCTACGACCTTCGGGTTATGAGCCCGACGAGCTACCAGACTGCTCCACCCCGCGTCATGAATTATTTAAAAATAACTTTTAAAAGCGGTCTGAAAGTTAGATGATTTTTATTCTTAAGCCAACTCTATTTTGTGAGCACCATCACTTATTATAAATAAAGTGAAACTTTTTAATTTTGAAGTAGTCTAAATTATTGCGAGCGCGAAAAATATTTACCATATATCTCTTACCTCTACAAACCTCCTTGGTGTATATCGCGCTCGCTTTTTTATTTTTTTCTAAAAGATATCCTTATTGGAACGCCATCTAAATTAAAACTATCTCGTAACTGGTTTTCTATAAAACGCTTATAGCTGGGTGGAATAAGTTTAGGGTAATTTGTAAAGATTACAAAGAGGTGAGGAGCAGAGCTTACTTGGGTCATATATTTCAAGTTTATTGCCTTGCCTTTTATAGCTGGAGGAGACTGAAGTATCAATGTTTTTTGTAAAAACTTATTTAAATCAGATGTACCTATACTTGTAAGTCTTAAATCGTAAATTTTATTTGCAGTTTTTAATATACTGCTTATACGTTGCTTGGTTTTAGCAGAAATAAATAATACTGGATAATGCGACAATGATTTAAACTGAAGCGACATCTCTAGGGCAAAATCTCTCATTGTATTGGTTTCTTTTTCAATCAAATCCCATTTATTTACAATTATAGCCATTCCCTTACCCTTGTTTATCACTTCATCGGCTATCGCCTTGTCCTGCTTTGTAAATCCTTTATCCGCATCGATAACAACCAATACTATATCGGAGCCAATAATAGACCTTCTTGTCCTAACATTGCTGTAAAACTCTATATTATCATCTAGCTTGCTTTTTTTTCTTAACCCTGCAGTATCAACCAATGTTATTAATTTATTGTAATATTTTAGTTTTGAGTCTATCGAATCTCTTGTGGTTCCGGCTATAGGTGTTACAATTGCCTGATCTTTTTGAAGGAGAGAATTTGTTATTGAAGATTTTCCAACGTTGGGCATTCCTACAATAGCTACTCGCATTCCATCTTCACTGTCACCATTTTCAACAATAGAATTTATATCAAGTCTTTCTAGGATAGAGTCCAACAAGTCACCTGTCAATCTACCATTTAAAGCAGATACCGGATGAACAGGTTCAATTCCAAATTCGTGGAATTGATACACTTGCTTATCATGATCAAGGCTATCACACTTATTTACTGCAAGTATGGATTTTTTTCCAGATTGGCGAATTAAAGTTGCCAGTGACTTATCTGATGCAGTTGGGTCATCTTTTCCATCAACCATGAACAAAATTAAGTCGGCCTCAGAGACCGCCGCTAAAGCCTGGTCTCTGACCGCACTATTAAAAATATCTATATCTTCTGGAATATATCCACCTGTATCAATAAACGTTAAAACATGTCCAGACCATTCAACATCTCCATAAATACGATCTCGCGTAATACCTTCTTCAGAGCCAACAATGGCCTTTCGTTGCTTTAAAAGCCTATTGAAAAATGTCGACTTACCCACATTCGGCCTTCCAACAATAGCTATTTGATAGTTTGACATGGTCAAAAGCTAAAAACTATTTCTTAAATAGATACGATTGATCTTTAAATGATTTAAATTCAAGCGCATTTCCGCTAGGGTCTAAAAAAAACATTGTTGCCTGTTCTCCGCTCCCACCTTTAAATCTTATATATGGTTCAATTATAAATTTGATATTCTTTTTTTGAAGCATTTTTGCAAATTCATGCCACTGACTCCATTTTAGAATAACACCAAAATGACTAACAGGAACCATCTTACCATCTACCTCGCTCTTTTGAGCGGTCTTAACCTCATCAGGGCTAAGATGAGCAACAATTTGATGACCAAATAAGTTAAAGTCAATCCAAGTATCGCTATATCTTCCTAGGGAACAATCTAATATTTTAGTATAAAAATTTTTTGCCGCTTTAAGATCGTCTACTGGAAAGGCAATATGAAATGGCTGAATTTTTGACATTTTTAAATCCTGTTTTTATGAAATTTAACGCTAATCAATCAATTTCTATTATAGGTTTGTTTTAGCTCGTTTCAATAAAAAATTCAAATTAATACTGAGCCTATATTCCAAAAAAAAAATAATTTATTTAATATTATCGAGGGTAAATGATTTTATTTATTTTAAAAACGAACCTAATCTATTGGTAGATATAAAAATATTTATTCCTAAAAATAAATTAATTGAACAAGCAATTATCTTATCAAGAAAAAATTTCTCGACAATAATTTCCTTTTTTTAACTTTTCTTCTTGATGGATTTTAGAAGGATTTATATATTCGTTATGCCAACCCTAGTAATTATCACTTTTTTAAATGCTAGCCTAAATTAACCTCGTTTTTTATAACTGTACCCACATACCATAAAGGAAATCTGATATGGCTGAAGCGATTGAACTAAATTTTCCGTCTGGAAAAAAGAATACCGATGATATAAATAATATTGTTGAAGAAACGGTCAGAGAATTAACCAAGGAAGTTAATGAGAAAGATGAAACCGGCTCCCTTCAACACTACCACATAGAAAACTACTATGATGGGGATTCACTTGGAGCAGATGTTTTAAAAAATAAATACCTCGCCCCATGGGAAAGCCATCCTTACGAACTTTGGCAGAGACAAGCAAAAGCTCTTGCAAGTGTAGAAAAAACTAAAAAACTAAAAAAAGAATGGGAAGAGAAATTTTATTCTATATTAGAAGATTTTAAATTTACCCCAGGGGGACGTATTATGCACGGTGCGGGTCGTGAAGATATTACAACAACTCTCAATAATTGCTATGTCGTTGGCATCAAAGATGATTCAATTAATTCTATCTACAAGACTATTCAAGAAGAGGCGCGTACATATAAATTTGGTGGAGGTTGCGGTCACGACCTATCTGTTTTAAGGCCATCTGGTGATGCTATAAATGGAACTGGTGGTGAGTCATGCGGCCCAGTTGGGTTTATGAACCTATTTAGTGAAAACACAAACACCATAGCTCAACATGGTCGAAGAGGTGCAAATATGCAAACTCTTCGTATTGATCATCCTGATATTGAAAAATTTATTTCAATTAAGATGAATGATGTCAATATGGTAAAGTATTCTAATATATCCGTTCTACTAACACATGATTTTATGCAGGCTGTTGAAAATGATACAGACTTTGATCTTAAGTATGAAGACAAAGTTTATAAAACAGTTAAAGCTAAAGAACTGTGGGAAACAATAATTGATTGCGCCCACTCAAGCGCAGAACCAGGGCTCCTTTTCTGGGACACAATGACAGACTATCATAATGCCGAATACTGCAGTCCTCTAGTTTCAACAAATCCTTGCGCTGAGCAACCACTTCCAGATGGTGGCTGTTGCAATTTAGGGTCTATAAATCTTGAAAGGTATGTTGATGATAAAGGTAATTTTAAAATTGAAGAGTTCAAAGAAACCGTAGGAATAGCAACTAGGTTTCTAGACAATGTTATAGATTACAATCTAGACCGCCATGCTCTTGATACGCAAAAAGAGAATGCAAAAAATGATAGAAGAGTTGGCTTGGGCATTCTAGGGTTAGGTGATATGCTGGTTCGAATGGGTATCAAATACGATAGTGAAGACGCTCTTCAAACAATCGATCAGGTAATGAAAATATTTTGTGATACAGCTTATGAAACCAGCTCTGATTTAGCAAAAGAAAAGGGTTCTTTTCCTCACTTTAAATGGAGCGGTTACAGAAAAAGTAAGTTTGTCAAAAACCTTCCGAAGAGCTTGCGCGATAAAATCAAAGATGATGGCATTAGAAATTCAACAGTACTTACAGTTCCACCAACAGGAAGTGGGGCAATTGTAGCAAGAGTGACATCGGGAATTGAACCAATCTTTGCTACATCGTATAAAAGGCGCGTTAAAAAGAATGATGGCTTTGGAAGAGATTTCGATGAATACAAGGTATACCATCCAATTATAGAAAAACTGTTTGGTGATGATGAGGGCTTGCCTGAACATGTAGTTACCGCACATGATATAGATCCATATTTTAGAGTGAAAATGCAAGGAGTAATTCAAAAGTACATAGACTCTTCTATATCCTCTACGGTTAATTTGCATCAAGATATCAAAAAAGAAACGGTAGCGGATATTTACCTAACTGCATACAAAGCTAATCTTAAAGGAATTACGGTATACCGAGAAGGCTCACGCGAAGGAATCCTGATAACGGATGACAAAAAAGAAAATGATACCGCTAAAACCACAGATCAAACTGGTGTTAGCATATCAGATGATAAAAGACCAAGAGTCCGACCAAACGAAACTAATGGAACTACACGAAGAATACGAACTGGTGAGGGAACGCTTTATATAACAATCAACCAAGATGATAATGGGCTTTGTGAAGTGTTTACTACAATTGGTAAAGCAGGGGGTAACGCAGCTGCCCAATCGGAGGCAATTAGTAGGCTAATTTCACTTGCGCTTAGATCCGGTATTGATCCAAACGCAATAGTTAAACAATTAAAAGGTATTTCAGGTCCAAACCCTACATGGGAAGATGGAAGACTTATTCTTTCAACACCAGATGCAATTGGAAAAGCTTTAGATGACTATCTAAAGGAAGGCGGTAACGATTCAACTGAGCCAATCTACTATGATGCTGATGAAAAAAAATCACCCATAACAATGGCTACTAGTGAAGAGGTAGACGATTTAAGCAAACCAGTTACTGATTTTACTTTTAAAAATATTAGTACATGCCCAGACTGTGGAAGCTCCGTAATGCATGAGGGAGGCTGCGTCACATGCCCAAGCTGTGGTTTTTCTAAATGTGAATAAATTGTATTTAGCTTATAGATATAAGTAATAATAAAAAAAGGCCGCTACACTAGCGGCCTTTTTTTATTATTACTTATAAGAAATTAATGACCTAAAACTGTTTCAATTCACCCTCTTTTGAGTCTTGAAGAGCATTTAAAGTTGCAATATGATTATCGGTTAATGTTTGAATTTCGCCCTCTTGCCTTCTAGAGTCGTCTTCAGATATATGTTCTTCTTTACTATACTCCTTAATATTTTGAATTGAGTCTCTTCTAATATTCCTCACAACAACTCTTCCATCTTCGACAAGTTGATGAACATATTTAATTAAATCCTTCCTTCTCTCTTCAGTTAAGCTCGGAATAGGGACTAGGACAGTATTTCCATTATTATTTGGTGTAAGGCCTAAATTAGAATCCATAATCGCTTTTTCAATAATAGGAATTAAAGTCTTTTCAAATGGTTGGAGTGCTATCATCCTAGGTTCTGGTATAGTAATAGTTGAAACCTGATTAAGAGGTGTTGGAGTTCCATAGTAGTCAACTTGAACAGAATTCAACAGATCGGGATTAGCTCGTCCCGTTCTAACTTTTAATAGCTCTGATTTTGCATGATCTACTGCTTGATCCATTTTTTGATTAGTGTCTTTTTTTATTTCTTCAAACATATCTTATTCTAATACTATTGTTCCGATATCTTGCCCATACAAAATATTTTTTAAATTACCTTTACCATTAATATCAAAAACTCGTATTGGAAGGTTATTTTCTTTGCATAAGGTAATAGCTGTCATATCCATAACGCGAAGGTTTTTTCCAATCACATCAGAATAACTAATCTTATCATAACGCTTAGCATCACTATTAAGCTCAGGATCTTTATCAAAAACACCATTTACCTTAGTTCCTTTTAATAAAACCTCTGCTTTAAGTTCAGTCGCTCGCAGTGCGGCCGCAGTATCAGTTGTAAAATATGGATTACCAGTACCACCTGCAACTATAACCACCCTATTTTTCTCAAGATGCCTAAGAGCACGTCTTCGAATATAAGGTTCAGAGATTTGAGAGACTGTTATAGCAGAAAGTGTTCGTGTTTCAACATTTAATTTCTCAAGCGCATCTTGAATACTAATTGCATTCATTATTGTAGCTAGCATACCTAAGTAGTCACCTGTAACTCTTTCCATTCCTTTGCTTGCAGCTTTAATGCCTCTAAAGATATTTCCAGCGCCAATAACTAATGCGATATCTATTCCCATATCATGAACAATTTTAATCTCATTAGCAAGCTCTGAAGCTTTTAAAGGGTCTATGCCGTATGATTGGTCTCCAGCTAGTACCTCTCCACTTAATTTTAATAAAACTCGGGAGTATACAGGTTGAGCCATAAAAGATTAACCCTAGCTTATATAGCTAGAGTAATTATTCGCCAATTGCATAGCGAACAAAGCGATTTATAACAATATTTTCACCAAGCGTAGAAACTGCATCTGTAAGTAAGTCTGATACTTTTCTCTCAGAATCTTTAATATATTGCTGTTCCAATAGACAGGATTCAGCATAAAATTTTTCTACTCTACCTTCAACCATTTTTTCAATAATATTTTCTGGCTTACCCGACTCTTTAGCTTGATCAGTAAATATATCTTTTTCTCTTTTTAGGGTAGCAGAATCCATGTCTTCACGAGAAATTGAACTTGGATTAGTTGCAGCAATTTGCATCGCTAAATTATGAGCTAAATCATTAAAACCTTCAGTTTTTGCAACAAAGTCAGTTTCACAATTTAATTCAAGAAGCACTCCAAGCTTGCCA
>Ga0208277_1000095_pt1 | contig 49014 bp, 50 predicted proteins | sample ETNtaG_5_FD_185782 | JGI IMG/M metagenome (GOLD analysis project Ga0208277, IMG submission 185782) | Marine microbial and viral communities from oxygen minimum zone, Eastern Pacific Ocean - ETNP201406SV205 (SPAdes) (version 2) | ecosystem: Environmental > Aquatic > Marine > Oceanic ...
CCGCGTGGCACTAAACCTTTCTTTGAACCAGCTAGCAAGAAGAGGCCCAAAGTTAATGCAAATGCAAATAGGTATACGAGCACGGTCTTGTTCATCGCCAGAGGAGTTCCTTCAAATGCGAAATCTGGCCACTCAAAGAGGTGGCTGACCGGAGGGAATTCGAGTGCAAGAATCTTCACTTTTAACACGGCTCCTAATCTAGACTCTTTTTACGCTTTTGTCTTTTTACGCGGGGCTTTAAACCCGGATACCTAAGAGTGGCAGAAACATAGCGCGTTTCCCAAATCAAAAGCCCTAAATGTAAAAAAATTAATACGAGAGCGAATGGCATGATTTCAAACCATGTTTGATTACGTATAGGTAATACTGTGGCCGTGATAACTCCCATCCTAAAAACAAACCCTCCTAGTACTGCGCTCATTAGCAACTGAGGGGAGATCTTTACTGCCCAATCAATTATCCAAGCACCCGCAAGAAAGTTCGCTAAGACTATTCCCAAAGCAACAGCGCTGGATGATAAACCTGATAACCCCCAGAAAATGAGCGCTAAGAGGAGAAGCAGAGGAGAGATAATGAGACCTCTTCGAAAAATATCAGTCGCCACTTCTCGCTCAGGTGCAGTGTGAGGGATAGATAACGCATCATTATTATCTGTCATGTATCCCTTTCGCATCTGGAAGTGAGTCTTCAAAAGTTTTCATTTTCTGCGTATACGTGTACCAGAGTTTCCAAACCTCATATATCGCGACTGTTCCCCCTAACGTCGCTAAAAGTATTGGCCCAGTTCCAAACCACTTATCCAAAAGGTAACCAAAGAAAGCAAACAGAGCAGGTGTTAGCACTAACTCAAAGGCAGCTACGACCCCGTCCTCAGCCGCTTCAAGAGCTCTAACTGACTTTGCCACCACTTTGTAGCTCCTTACCACAACGCAAAACTGCTATGAATATTTAAGCAATCTACCACCACGTCTTGCTAATTCGATAGAGAACAACAAGAAATAATTATCAAATGTTAGTGCGCAGAGATATTTCTATGGCTATCACGCAGACAAAGAAATCAAGTAGGATCGTGGTGTCCAACAGTTGTCTAGGAGAACGATGCACGGAAACGACGATGCACAGAATCTGTCACCAGAGTCAAAGGCTTTTAAATTCGGACTAGATGTTATCAATCAAAGTGAACCACTAATAGCTGACTACATCCGAGCAGAGCTTGAGAATCAACGTAGTCAACTTAAATTAATCGCCTCAGAAAATTACGCTTCTCCTGCTGTTCTCCTTGCAATGGGAAACTGGTTTAGCGACAAATATGCTGAAGGAACTCCAGGACATAGATTCTACGCCGGATGCGAGTTTGTTGATAAAGTCGAAGCCCTCGCTTGCGAGCATGCGAAGGATCTATTTGGAGCAAACTATGCTTATGTCCAACCTCATTCAGGAATTGACGCTAACTTGGTAGCCTTCTGGGCGCTCCTCTCCTACCGCGTCGAAGCCCCTTTTCTGATAAATCATGATGCAAAGCATGTCAACGATTTGCACGACGATGACTGGGAAACTCTAAGAAAAGCGTTTGGAAACCAGAGAATGATTGGCATGTCGCTTGATGCTGGAGGTCACCTTACCCATGGGTTTCGTCCGAACATTTCTGGGAAACTATTCAGCCAAAGATCTTATGGTGTCAACCCTGAAACAGAGCAACTGGATTATGGGAACATACAAGCTTTAGCAAACGAATTCCGTCCCTTGGTAATTGTCGCTGGGTATTCGGCATATCCGCGAAAAGTGAACTTCGCCAAGATGCGCGAAATAGCTGATTCAGTTGATGCAGTACTAATGGTTGACATGGCTCACTTTTCCGGTCTGGTAGCGGGAAAGGTTTTCACTGAAGAATATGACCCTATCCCCCATGCCCATATCGTCACGTCGACAACTCATAAATCTTTACGAGGACCTCGTGGTGGAATCGTACTTTCTAATGAACCAGGATTAGCCGATCACATTGACAAAGGGTGCCCAATGGTACTTGGAGGTCCGCTAGCAAATATTATGGCTGCTAAAGCAGTTGCATTTGCCGAAGCAAAATCACTCAGCTTCCAATCATATGCCCAGCAGGTAGTAGATAACGCTCATGCTCTTGCCGAAGGTATTGAAAAGAGAGGGGGAAGACTCGTGACAGGAGGAACTGAAAATCATCTAGTCCTCGTAGATGTCAGGAGCTTTGGCCTCACAGGAAGACAAGCTGAAAGCGCTTTGGAAGAAGCGGGAGTAATAGTAAATCGAAATTCTATTCCTTTTGACCCCAACGGCGCTTGGTACACATCAGGAATTAGGTTAGGGACTCCAGCATTGACAAGCATTGGAATGTCCTGCGAGGACATGGACGAAGTAGCTGACATCATCTGCTCCACACTAACTTCAGTCGATCCTGCAACTACTCCTTCTGGAGACCGGTCAAAAGCGAAGTTCATACTTTCTGATGTTGTGCAATCTTCCGCTAGAGAGAGATCCGCAAAATTGCTACAAGAAAACCCTCTCTATCCAGAGGTTACCTCGCTCATCTAACTCTTGAATTAATGCAGTTACCCAGATTAAATTTCAAGGCCTAGTTTCCCCGACGTTGAGCGACTGGCACTAATTGTGAATTAGGGACTGGGAACCAATTATTAAGTTATCGCTCAAACGTCTTTAAGATTCTAAGTCGCTAATCTTTTGAACGCGTCCGGCATGCCTGCCGCCCTGAAATTCAGCGTTCAAAAAAGCAACTAGCGACTCACGGGCTATTTCCGGACCTATTAGTCGCTCTCCAAAGCAAATTATGTTTGCGTTATTGTGCTCGCGAGCAAGGTGCGCAGACGTTACGTCATGAACCGTTGCAGCCCTTATTCCTGAAATCTTATTTGCAGCCATTCCAATACCTATACCACTCCCGCAAACTAGCAAGCCTAAATCCGCTTTACCTTCTGATACTGCTTGACCGACTGCAGCGCCGTAATCTGGATAATCTACTCGTTCATTACTGTGTGTCCCGAGATCTAATGTTTGGTACCCTAGCTCTTCTAGATAGCCAAGCAACTCAGTCTTTAAAGCGAATCCCGCATGATCACAACCGACGGCAATCTTTTCCATATATAGAAACTAGTTCTTCTTAGCCGGGGATGTAATGATTTAAGCGATCCTTGTAGCCGAAATCCTAAAGGCTATCTGAGCACGCTGAAGATTGAATCTTTTGAAATTGGTCCTTCTCTAAGAACCTCTATGTGTTCCTTCGAGAGATCGAGAATGGTTGACGCAGCTCCATAGGAACATTCTCCTCCATCAATCATTAAGTCAACGGCTTCGAAAGACTTGGGCATTCCTGAGATGCGAAGCGCGGTGGGTTCTCCATGAAGATTTGCGCTGGTCGCAGCAATTGGTCCCACGACTTTACAAAGTGATTGGACGAAATCATGATCAGGGCTCCTCACCGCAATAGTCCCATCTTCAGCTACGAAACTATTAGTTACTTCTGAAGCGTCTGGCAGAACCAAAGTGAGTGGACCTGGCCAAAAGGCTGTTGCGAGCAATCGCAGACTTTCGCTTTCAAACGAAGTGAGAGTTCCGATTTGGCTAATGTCACTTAAGAGCAACGGAAGTGGCATTCCTAAAGGTCTTTCTTTTAATACATAAATTCGGTTGAGTGCTTCTGAGTGCCAAGGAAGTGCCCCTATTCCGTAAACAGTGTCAGTGGGGAATATTACTACGCCACCTGCTAGCAGGACTTCCGTCGCACTGGCAACAACATCATCGACTTGAGAAGAAAGGTCTAATCTCTGCATATACAACTCACAATTCTTTTTCTTCCTGTGAGGTCATCAGTAATCTTTACATCGGAATAACCCTGACTTGCGGCTATTTCAGCCACGTAGTCAGTCTGGTGTGGAGCCATTTCTAGTATTACTATCCCACCCTCAGCTAGCCATATAGGAGCCGAGGATAATATCGATTCAACATGTTCAGTTCCTCTTTCGCCAGCAAACAGGGCCTTATGTGGTTCATAGTTTGTTACTTCTGGAGGCAACTCTTCCCCGAAGGCTACGTAAGGAGGATTTGAGACTATGAGCTGAAAAGAATCCTTTAAATTATGTGGAAGTTGGTCGAACCAATTACTTTCACAGACTTTTACCTTTACCGCGTGATTTCCTAACCCTGCGAGGTTTGCGGACGCTACTTTAAGAGCATCAGGTGAGTTATCAACTAAGTAAACTTCGACATCATCGCGTTCCTGAGCGATAGCCAAGCCGATAGCCCCTGAACCGGTTCCTAAGTCGCAGACCCGAAGGGGTGCGTCTCGGTGGCATTCGTTAAGGTGGTCATGAGCAACATCAACAAGGATCTCCGTCTCAGGTCTCGGAATCAATACTCTGCTGTCGACCAGTAGGTCGAGTTTTCTAAATGACCATGACCCCAGCGCGTATTGGATGGGCTCACCACTCAGCCTTTTATTTAAAATTTCGCTTAAATGTTTCGCTCCTAGTTGTGGGGCTTGGGCATTAAGATTTATGGTTAGTTCTTCTCGGCTATATCCGGATGCAACTTCTAGGATCCAATGAGCCTCTACCCTTGGATTTGGCAGGCTCTTTGTTTCTAAGGCGAAAACAGTGCTTTCAAGCAATTCTGCCCATGTATTTTTGTTTTCGTATTCGTTTTTTGGTTTCTGGGAGTTACTCATCATCTTCAAGAGTTGTCAGTTGAGATGCTCTTTCATTTTCAGCAAGAGCATCTGTAACCTGGTTGATCTCGCCACTGAGTATGCGGTCAAGCTTGTAGAGGGTAAGGCCTATCCTATGATCAGTAACTCTATTCTCTTTGAAATTATAGGTCCTAATTTTCTCTGATCGTCCACCACTACCCATTTGACCCTTCCGGGAAGCCGATTGCTCAGCTTGTATTCTTTCTTGCTCAGCTTGAAGAAGCCTTGATCTCAAAACAACCATCGCTCGCGCTTTATTTTGAAGCTGGCTCTTCTCATCTTGCATTGATACGATGATCCCTGTCGGCTTATGAGTTATTCGGACGGCTGAGTCTGTCGTATTTACTGATTGCCCTCCTGGTCCTGATGATCTAAAAACATCAACTTGCAAGTCAGACTCTTCAATTGTTATGTCTATTTCAGCAGCCTCTGGTAAGACAGAAACAGTTGCCGAGGATGTGTGGACGCGACCTTGAGTCTCGGTAACTGGTACCCGCTGGACTCTATGAGGTCCACCTTCATATTTCATATTGCCCCAAACATCGTTACCTTTTAACATGAATGTAATTGTTGTGAACCCACCCATATCAGAGGGCTGACTGTTAAGCACTTCTAGTTTCCAACCTCGCTTACTAGCAAAACTTGCATACATTTCGTACAAGTCACGAGCAAAGAGGTTTGCTTCCTCGCCTCCTTCAGCACCGCGGATTTCTAAAATGACATTTTTGTTTTCATTCGGGTCCTTTGGAATAAGGAGTTGCCTAAGTTCTATTTCAAGTGATTCAAGAGTTGTTTGTGATGCATTTATTTCCTGTCGAAGGAGTTCACGATCACTACCATCAGCTTCAGTCAGCATTTCTTTGGCTGTCTCAATGTCTTCATTTGCTGACCTTATATCCCGAATACATTTCACAATATTTTCGAGTTCGCTATATCTTTTAGCAACCTTTGCGTACTCTACTTGGTCTGCTAGTAGATCCTGATCACCAAGTCGGTCTTGTATGTCAAGAAATTCCTGTTCTAGTTCTTCGTGTAGATCTGCCATGAAGTGAGAATAGCCTCATTTGCTTTCGGACTGTAACGTTCAGTGATTAGTTTGATAATTCGTGAGTGGAGCAGTTGGCCATGGCTCTGACACTGGAATAAAAGATACTGGAACTTTTAGGTGTTCTGCTTGACGTCGAATGGCAGAATAATCATCCTTCTGAGGGTGTAAGAACCAGATTTCATCTGCAGGGTAAGAATTCAGTAACTGGGCTGTTATAGGAACTGCTTCTAAATCAGCTCCGGTGTAGGCGGTCAGAAGGATTACTTGATTGTTTTTCTTTGCGATAGCGGACGCAGCAAGATTATCTGAAACATCCATGCGGTCTACTGGAGATGGAATGCGTTCTATATCTGTAACGCCAATTTCAGATTCTGTACTCATAACCTCATGAATAAGCCAATTTGGTCTTGCCACTCTATTGAGTGGATGGACAACGCTGTCTTTATGGCGGAACTTAGATACTTCTTGACTAATCCGCTCGAGTGTTGTTTCTACAGGTTCGTTGTAATTGACTATTTTGTGTGCCTCTCGGTCGTAAGTTCCGACACCGACCTCAAGATGACTCTCACCATTGGGTCCTGTGACTACTTCGACAATTGGTAATCCTTTTAGTTCTCCTTTGATTTTTCCGTGCTCAAATGTGACAACACAATGATTATCCTCAAGCAAACTCCGTATCTGCGGTTCTATAGATTGGATTTTCAATTCGTCCGGGTCTCTTTGGGGGTGAGGAGCCAAAGAGTCGCCGTTGATAATCCAAAGACTACAGTCATCTTGGAGTCCTTCAATTTGTATCAGAGCTTTACCGTCAGGCTCATCAAGAATCAAGTTCCAGGAAGATTCCAAGTCCGTGATTGTGAGTGCTATTGCTAGTGCAGAAACCTTTTCATTTTGGGCGTACACGAAGGTGTTCTCTTCATTACTGATCAGAACAGCCGAATTTTTCACTTCTACGTCGAAGTCTTGACCCGAAAATGTTCTTTCGACTAAAGCTCGCGCCTTAACAATATTCAGACGCTCAAGTTGAGTGGAGTCAACCATTGTTTTATAGGTGCTTTTGTTTTTAATCTTCAGAATCTGACGAGCGTTTGCGCTTGCCGTATCTCTTTTCAAAACGCTCAACTCGACCAGCAGTATCAACGATTGTCATTGTTCCTGTGAAAAACGGGTGGCTTGTAGAGGATATAGCCACTTTAGCGAGAGGATACTCCTCACCATCTTCCCATGTGATTGTTTCATCTGTTTCTATGGTGGACCGTGTTATCCAAGATTCACCGGATGAGGTGTCTTGGAATACGACTGCCCTGTATTCGGGATGAATATCTGCTTTCATTCTAACTCCATACAAATTTGTATCTTTAGGGTATCTTTGGACCTCAGTTAATGCACCCACAAAAGAAATTCTTTCTAAGAACTCTTATCAAGGAGTTCAGAATTATCATCTGTCTGCGAAACCTGTTGTACTAAGTATTCCATTCCATCCGTTAGTGAACCTTCTGCAATGGCTTCGCGTATCTTGCTACGTAATTGCAGCAAACTTTCTTGTTCTGCTTCTGTATTGAAAGATTCCTCATTTTGAGTGTTGGATTTTCTCACGTCAAGTGCTGGCGTTATGTTATCGTCAAATATTTCTTGCGCTAGGTAAATTTCTGAGGTGCTTCCTCCCAGTAGTTCCTGAACTAACATTTCGTCTAATCGCGAAGTCGTCCCGTTCATAACGCTTGCGATAACAGTGAGAGAACCGCCTTCTTCAAGCTTTCTTCCAGCACCAAAGAACTTCTTGGGGAGATACAAAGCAGAAGCATCAAAGTCACTTGAGTTACTTCTTCCATTGTTGCTTGATATTTGGTTGTAAGCTCTGGCGAGCGAAGTCATTCCGTCAATGATCACAGCAACATCTTCACCAAGTTCTACCATTCTTTTTGCTCGTTCAATAGTCAATTCTGCAATTGCAACATGCTCTTCAGGTGATTGATCAAATGTAGAAGCAACTACATCTGACTTGATTAGCCAACGCTTCATATCTGTTACTTGTTCCGGAGGAGTATCAACTAAGAGCACGAGCTGTTTGACTTCTGAATAATTACTTTCAATTGATTGCGCTATTTCTTTAATCAATTCTTCGCGACCTGATCTTGGGTCAGCGATAATCAAAGCTCTTTGCCCTTTCCCAATTGGTACCACTAAATCTAGCGATCTTGAAATTACGTTTTCTGGGTCCTCAGGACGTTCTAATTTGAGTTTTGTATTTGGATACACGGGAGTAAGGTCTGCGAAATCTGGACGGTCAAGAGCACCATCAACTTGGATTCCATTTATTGCGTCAAGCTGAAGCAAAGCTGGGTTCTTTTCCGAGCGATTTGCAGGTCGGAAAGCGCCTAGCAAGTGATCCCCTTTTCGGAGCCCGTACTGACGTACAAATTTCACTGGTACGTAAACGTCATCTCGGCTTGGAAGAAATCCGTTTACGCGCAAAAACCCGTACCCATCATCTCGCAGGTCTAAATGACCCTCGGCTGTTACAGGATCACCTGCCCATTCCTCCATAGCTTCTTTGCTTTTCCCTTTCCTTCGACCTTTCCTTCCGTTGTTCTCTTCATTACCGTTCGCTGTGTTTACATCTTGGGTTGCTTCTGCACGTGCATCTGCCATGGGGTCGGCAGAATAGGAAGCATTAGCTGCTGAACTGTCGTCTTCGGACTGGTTATTGGCAGAGCTTTCTCCACCTGCTAAATCAATAATTATGTCCACTAAATCTGATTTTGTAGAACGGGAGGTTGGTTTTCCACCCATGGCTTTTGCTATAGCCATAAGGGATTCCTTATCTTTTGATTCAAGGTCTTTACGATCTGGAGATTCAGTTGTCATTATCCTCTTCAATCTACGTTGTCACGAGTAGCGTGTTCGCTTCTTGGGCCTCTTTGTCGGAGAACTTCGTCAAACTGCACAAGGAGATGCAGTCTAGTTCGGTGCCATGAGCGTCCCGACATGGTGACTTTATCGGAAAGAAGCCTCTTTCAGCAACAGATTGGGAATCTTATTTTATTCACCGTTTCTTTGAGCAAGTATGTAGCTTTTCACAGTACCCTCATCATTTGGTAAAATTTCATATGACTCTTTCCGTTCGTACAGATCACTGAGGTGCATCGGAAGGCTTGGAGAAATACCACTGGCTTCTTCGACCGCATCCGGAAATTTACTCGGGTGTGCAGTTGCTAAAGAAATTATCGGTGCTTGCGATATCCCCATATGTCTTTCTGCAGCTTCTATACCCACAGCTGTATGAGGGTCAATTACATAATTATGCATTTTTGAGATTTTCTTAATCGTTGCAAGAGTCTCTTGGTCAGTGACTTTTGAACTTGCCCATTTTCTTTGAATTTCTTGGAGAATATCGTCACTGATCGAAAGACTGCCTTTAGATCTCAATGTTTTGAAAGCTTGTTCTACTAAGAGCCCATCTCGTTCAAATACCTCAAACAGTAGTCGCTCGAAATTGCTTGAAACTTGTATATCCATTGATGGAGAGTATGTAGGAGCGACATCTCGTAACTCCATTTTGCCACTACGGAAGAATCTATCTAGAACATCGTTACGGTTCGAAGCCACTATGAATCTTTCTACGGGCAGCCCCATATTGTGTGCGCTAAAGCCAGCAAATATGTTTCCGAAGTTTCCGCTCGGTACACAAAAATTTGCGATTCCGTTCTCAGCTGTTTGCATTGATGCCCACCAATAATAAACGATTTGAGTCATCACTCTCGCCCAATTAATTGAGTTGACAGCTGACATGTTAATTCGGGTACTGAAATCAACATCTGCGAACATGCCTTTGACTAGATCCTGGCAATCATCAAAGGTCCCTTCAATAGCAATGTTGAATACATTCTTTGAGTGAACAGATGTCATTTGTCTTCGTTGCACTTCACTGGTGCGCCCGTGCGGATGCAGTATAAAAATATCCATTCTTTCCCGGTCACGACAAGCTTCTATTGCGGCTGACCCTGTGTCTCCGGATGTTGCACCAACAATAGTTATATTTTCAGATTCCTTTTGGAGTTGGTTTTCGAATAACTCACCAACTAGCTGCAAGGCAATGTCTTTAAAAGCCAAGGTTGGCCCGTGAAATAGTTCTGCAATCCAAAGTTTACTATTGAGGCATTTCATGGGAACAATATCTTCAGCGCTGAAAGAGTCATAGGCTCGGTGAATCAGCTCGCTCAGTTCATCTTTGTCTAACGATTCTTTGGTAAATGGGTAAATAATTTCAGATGCTAAAGCTTGGTAACTAAAGTCATCGCCCAGAACTTTTCTTAATTCTTTTACATTAAATTGAGGCCATGAAGTTGGAAGATAGAGTCCTCCATCTGGGGCAAGACCTTGAAGAAGAACTTCCTTGAAACTTGCCTCGGGTGATTTACCTCTGGTGCTTACGTAACGCATTTATGCTTCAAGAACCCGAATAACGGTGCCCAGTTTTTCTACGCAAGATAAGCTTGAAAGCTGAGTTAGGGCAACCTCTAACCCACTCGCCTCAATCTCATGTGTGATGAAGACAAGACGTGCTTCTTTATCCATGCCTTCCTGTTCCATTGTTTGGATAGATATGTCATTCTTTGCAAATACTGAAGCCACAGTTGCCAGAACTCCCGGTTCATCTGCAACTTGGACGCAGACATAATAAGCAGACTTTTGCTCATCGCCTTGGATAAGTGAAGTTTCCTTCAAGTCACCCATACCTCTAAAGGTATTCTTTGAAAGGTTCACAGCTGCGTCTATCACATCACCGAGAACAGCAGAAGCTGTCGGCATCCCCCCTGCACCTCGACCGAATAACATCAAACTATCAACGGCGGCTCCCTCAACGAAAACGGCATTGAAGCTATCTCCGACAGAAGACAATGGGTGAGTATTTGGCAGCATCGCTGGGTAAACCTGCACCTCTAGTTCATTCTCGTGCTTTGAGACCACAGCCAAGAGTTTGATAGCCCATTCTGACCTTTTAGCAAATGCAACATCGGCGCTACTTATATTCTCTATTCCCTCAAAGAGCACATCATCAAGTGATACATCGGCGCCGAATGTAACCATTGCGATAATTGCCGCTTTTGATGCTGCATCTTGTCCGCTCACATCAGCCGTGGGGTCGCTTTCTGCGTAACCCAGCTTTTGTGCTTCCAATAGTGCCTCACTATAAGGCATTGACTTATCTTCCATCTGAGAAAGAATATAATTTGTGGTGCCATTAACGATCCCCATGACCTTTTCAACCGGTTCCCCTAACAGCGACTCACGTAAGACTCGAATCAGAGGGATACCTCCCGCTACTGCTGCTTCAAAAAGAAGATCTACTTCTCTTGCGTCCGCTAGGGAGAATAGATACTTCCCCTCTTTAGAGAGCAGCTCTTTATTTGCCGTAATTACCGGTTTGTTGTTCTCAAGAGCTGCCTCAACTAAGTCTTTTGCTGGTAACAAACCTCCCATGAGTTCAACGACGAGATCCACTTCAGTATTTTCAATAACTTCACTAGGTTTATCGGTTAGTAACGTTTGCGCATCCAAGCCAGAACGGTCTTTGCTGAGATCATTAACTGCTACATGAGTTACAACTAACTCAAGTCCGGTTCTCAAGAAGATTGTTGACTTCTGACTTTCAAGCAAATCAACAAACGCTGATCCAACGGTTCCAAAACCAAGGAGGCCTATGCATATCCGACTTTTTCCCATTCTTATAAGTTACATGAGGTCAGGCAGAAGTTTGATTTAATTAATTGATTTGAAAACAACCTAGTGATGGATTGTAAAAGCTGGGATTCAAGCGACATCACTGTTCAGGAGATCGGAAAGTGTTTCCCTGCGGAGAACTTGGCGTGGTTTCCCGTCTTGAACGAACACTACTGCGGGTCTGAGGACTTTATTGTAATTTGATCCCATGGAATGACCGTATGCTCCTGTGACCGGTGTGACCAACAAGTCGCCAACCATAAGGTCACCTTGAATATCACCTTCCTTTACTAGAACATCTCCTGACTCGCAGTGTTTGCCGACAAGAGTTATTCGCCGCTCTCGAGATTTATTGATTGACCGGGCTAGGAACGTTTCGTAGTCACTTCCGTATAAAGCTGGCCGTGGGTTATCGTGCATTCCTCCATCGACCGCAACATATGTTCGGACACCTTCTATCTCTTTGATAGTGCCAACCGTGTATATGGTCACTGCTGAAGATGCAACAATACTTCTACCAGGTTCTGCTGTTATCTTAAGCACTGCAGAAGATGAGCTACTTATCTCATGTACTATTTCACCCCATTCAGAGATAGATATGGAGGATTCATTGTTTAGATATGGAACTCCCAACCCACCTCCAACGCAAAGTTCGGGAAGCCCAAAATGCTCAGCAAGCTTTACGAGAACATCAGTTGATTTTCGGAAAGAGTCACTTGTAAAAATTTGTGACCCTATATGGGCATGGAGACCCACAAGGTCAATGGAGTCTGAAGATTTAGCCATTTCAATGGCCTTTCCGGCTTGACCATTCTGAACGGTAAAACCAAACTTCGAGTCAACTTCTCCAGTAGTCACATATTTGTGAGTATAAGCTTCCACACCTGGGGTAACCCGAATTAAAGCTTTGATTGGTGTTTTCGTCGATGAATGAAGTTGCTCAATTTTCTGCATCTCATCGAAACTGTCAATAACAACTTTGCCAATTCTGTTATCCGATGCGTAGCGTAACTCTTCCATTGATTTATTATTGCCATGCAGAGTTAGAGAATTTGGGGGCACTCCCGCTTGAAGAGCAATATATGCTTCGCCTATTGTCGCTACGTCAAGCCCCATTCCTTCTTCGTAAACCAACTTTGCTATCGCTCTACATAAAAAAGCTTTTGAAGCATACGACACCCCATCAGGAAATGCTTTCACAGCTTCTTGACACCTCTTACGGATATGGTCTTCATCATAAACGAAAAGTGGTGTTCCAAATTGGCTTACCAGATCATCGGCCCTCACGCCGCCAAACATAGCCATTCCATCATCTGCCACAGAGGTATTATCAGGTAATAAAGTTTTTGAAATTCTCTCAGCCATAGCTAATCCTACATTTTGTTGGGAGCGTTAACGCCCAATAGATCAAGGCCAACTTTTAGACCCTGTCTAGATGCTACTACCAGGTTAAGTCTCGCATTTGTTAATTCTTCACTGACACCATCACCAATAACGTAGCAATCATGATGAAAGCCGTGAATGGAATTAGCGAAGTTTCTAACCCATGTGACTATTTTATGTGGAGCTAGCTCACGTGCAGCAAGTTCTATAGTTTCTGGAAGAATTTCTAACCCACGAATAATCTCCAATTCTCGTTGATGAACCAAGACTCCCAATTGATCAATTGGGAGTATCTTAAATTCAAACCCTTGCTCATTCGCATTCCGTTCTATTGAGCAAAGCCTGGCATGAGCCATCTGGACGTAATAAACGGGGTTATCCATCGCTTGAGATGCTGCTAACTCCAGATCAAATGTTTGCTTTGAATCAACCGACTGTAAGAGGTACATGAATCGGGTCGCATCAGCACCTATCTCCTCGATTATGCTTCTCAGTTCAATAATATCACCTTGTCGTTTGGAGAGTTTAACTTCCTCTCCAGCTCGAAGAAGCTTAACCAATTGCGTTACTTGAACAGTCAATGCATCAGAGTCATATCCCAATGCCTGCATGGCAGCTTTCATACGTGCTATGTAGCCGTGGTGATCTGCTCCCCAAACGTTTATCAACCAATCAGATCTTTCAAATTTATTTCTGTGATATGCAACGTCAGGAGTTAAATACGTATATTCGCCGTCGCTTTTTATTAGCACTCGGTCTTTATCGTCACCGAATTCAACAGAAGACAGCCAAGTGGCTCCATCTTTTTCGTATGCCATACCCTTTTCGACTAAATTCTTAAGCACTCGATTTATTTCACCGTTAGCAATCATAGATTTTTCACTGAACCACGTGTCAAAATATATGCCTAGCTGGCTTAGAGTATCTTGCTGATCGTTTTTAGCGAACTCGCAACCCCAAGCAATAATTTCCTCTAACGATGAAATTTCTGGCATTTCTTTAGCCCATTCACTCACATATTCGCCCCCGTAGCCATCTTCGGGAGGAGGTTCGTTGTTCTTTCTGGCCTCTAATGACTTTCCGAAAGCAGTCATTTGTAAGCCTCTGTCATTCATATAGAACTCTCTATGAACGCTATAACCCACGTATTCAAGTAGATTTCCAACTGCATCTCCATAGCAGGCACCTCGGGCGTGGCCTGCATGAAGAGGGCCTGTAGGGTTAGCGCTCACAAATTCAAGGTTTACTTGCTTTCCTGAGCCTATTTCAGAAGACCCGTAGCTACTTTGTTTTTCTAGAACCGCAAGTAATACTTCATAACTCAAGTCTGCTGATATTCGAAAATTGATGAATCCAGGACCAGCGGTCGTGACTTCTGTGATTCCGTTAGGGAGGTTAACGGTCAATGAGTTGACAATCTCTTCAGCTAATTCTCTCGCCTGCCTTCCAGCATTTTTTGCAGTTACCAATGCGATATTTGATGACCAATCCCCATGATCTCTATTCGCGGGTCGTTCAAGACTAATTTGATCGGCTAGGACGTTGATTCCTAATTCTTTGAGATTTTCTTTTAGTGAATCTTTTATTATTTCAGTAATCATGTGGAGTATTTATAGGTTGATTCTCTATCGTATGTTTAAGCTTGATGTTTCGCTTGCATTTGTTGATTATTCATTTAACGAAAGAGCTAAAATATGCAGGCAAGATCTAAGTGAGAGAGTTGTCCTATAGGTTGATAATGTGACTTTGCAAACAGAAGCCCCTGAAGTTCCGTCCATAGGAAAGATTTCTATCTGGCCCCCCGTAATCTTAGCACCCATGGCTGGAGTGACAGATGTTCCGTTTCGTTCATTATGTAGATCGTTCATGGATCAAGGACTAACTGATGGCTCTAACGATACGGGCAAGCCTAATCACACGCCAGGTTTATTCGTAAATCAGATGATTACAGCCAGAGCATTTGTTGAAGAGAATAAAAAGACCATGAAACTCGCCGAGTTTGCTGAGAATGAGTCTCCACGATCTATTCAACTTTACGGCACTGAGCCCATATCCATAAAAAAAGCTGTAGAGAAACTGCTAGCTTCAGAAAACGTTGAGCATATTGATTTAAACTTTGGTTGTCCTGTTCCAAAAGTCACAAGGCATGGAGGTGGAGGGGCGCTCCCCTTCAAACAAAACCTGTTTCGAAAAATTATTAAATCTGCTGTAGAGAGCGCAAGCGATGAAATTCCTATAACAGTGAAATTTAGGATGGGTATTGATGATAATCACCTTACTTATTTGACAGCTGGAAGAATTGCTGAAGAGGAAGGAGTATCAGCCATATCTTTGCATGCTCGAACGGTTAAGCAGTTGTATAGCGGACAAGCCGATTGGTCGGCTATACGAGAACTTAAGGAGCACATAAAATCAATACCGGTCTTCGGGAATGGAGACATATGGGAAGCCCATGACGCTATTGAAATGATGAGAATGACTAACGCTGACGGTGTCGTCATTGGTAGGGGCTGCCTTGGTCGCCCTTGGCTGTTTAAACAATTAGGAGAAATCTTTTCGGGTAGAGAGATATCTCAATTCCCAACGCTTGGGGAGGTTGGAAAGACAATGCTTACGCACGCAGAAGCGGTTGTTAGCTGGACTGGCTCTGAAGCTGCATTACGAACGTTTCGTAAACACGCATCTTGGTACTTAACAGGGTTTGCGGTTGGGAAAAATATTAGAAGAGAGATCCAACAAATAAATTCGCTAAGTGACCTAGCATCAGTCATCGACGATTTTGATAAAGAGTTGCATTTACCGATAGATGCCTATCGCATCCCGAGAAGTCATACAGGGGGACCCAAAGATGTTTCCTTGCCTGATGGATGGCTTAAGAATCCCTATGAGGATTTTGAGTTGAGTGAATTAGCCGGTCAATTTGCATCCGGTGGTTGATGCAATCCTTTGACCAAAAGCTATATCAAGGTAATCTAAACTATTCGCCCTCGTAGCTCAGGGGATAGAGCATTGGCCTCCGGAGCCATGTGCGCAGGTTCGAATCCTGCCGAGGGCGCTTTCTTGAATACAGACAAACTTCCAACTAATTCAACTCAATTAGAATACAGGCTTGTATCATCGCATCATGACAAATGTTGAGACTGCTCCCAAGGAAAAGAAGGGTCGTTGGACCTTTCAATGGAAAGAGCTTTACGACGAAGTAATCACATCTGGTTTATGCACGGGGTGCGCAGGGTGTGTGATCTCTTGCCCTCATGATGTGATTGGCTACAAGCATGAACCGGGTCAATATAAACCTTTTCATCTTGAGGAAGAACTGGGTTTATCTAATTGCGGGCATGGAGAAAAGGGATGCACTAGCTGTACTCGTGCCTGTCCTCGGTTTCGCGATTGGGAGACTGAAGCTGATCAACATCTTTTCGGGCGTGTCAGAGAAGACGAAGAAATTGCAGGAATCTATAAAGATATCCTCTTAGTTAGAGCATCTGATGATTTCGTATACGACGTCGGGCAAGACGGTGGGTTAGTTTCATCAATACTTATCTGGTGCCTCGAGAACAATATAATTGACGGCGCTCTTGTTTCTGGTCTTGAAGGGTCTTCCAAAGAAGGAGATGATGCTGGCTGGAAAGCTATTCCCATGGTCGCTACGAATCGAGAGGAAGTTCTTGCTGGCGCTGGAAGTCGTTATACGTATTCTGCGAACACAATGGCGTATCCAGAAGCTAAAGAGCGCGGATTAACTCAGCTCGCTTTGGTTGGTATGAGTTGCCAAACATCTATCGCCCCTGTGATGTGGAATCGAAAGATTGGAAAAGTCGGGAAACCCATAAAACTTAACATTGGACTCCTTTGTTCCAAGTCCTTCGACGACTCAATGTTTGATGAACTCTTCTGGGTTAAGTATGGCTTGCATAAGGATGAGATTTCGAAAATGAATATTAAGGGAGTTTTCCAAGTGTGGATGAAAAATGGCGACTACCACGAAATCAATCTGAAAGAGTGCCATGCTTGGACTCGCGAAGGATGTAACCACTGCCCTGATTTTGCAGCTGAACATGCTGATATCTCCACTGGTGGTATAGGAGAACTGACTGATTGGACCCTTACTGTCGTTAGAACAGATTTGGGCAGAGCGATCATTGAGGCGATGATCAAGGATGGAGCTATTGAGACTAGGCCTGGTGATGATGATCCGGGAGCAATAGCGCTCATGCAGAAACTAGCTCAAAAGAGTAGAACTCGATGGCCAGAATGGGCCAACGAAAGTCCAAGACTTGGTCTTCCTACGAAGAAATCGTAGGGGCTGAATCTCGTATACATTGCTCAAAAAATCCGAGTAACTTATCGCTAAATTCCCCATCACCCTTCTGGAAGTCATCATCTAAGTCTTTGAATGATGCAAATGCGGAATTTTCAATCTCTGCTAAGGAGGTTGATGAATCAGCGTATGAAGTTGCTTGATCAATAAAATGTTGAACCATTATTTCGTAACTACATCCGCAAACCTGTAGAAGGCCTGTTTCTTGAATTGCAATAAGGTCTGGTATTGACCCTGATGCCCCAGTTACGCACCCTTTGAGAAAGTTTCGTTTTACTTCAGGTACGGTATTTGGATCTTCTCCGTCTTGAAGTGCGCCTATAAGGTTTGCTGAAATTGGTCCTGGATTCTTAGTAAATCCGCTGTCATTTGATTCAGATGAGCAGCCAGTTAATGGGAGGAAAATGCTTACGAGAGCCAGGGAGCAAGATGCAATTAGCTTTGGCAAGAGGTAAATATGTCTTTCACGCGTGAATCTAAATTCGCAAAGCCGTCATCTTCTTTTAGCTTGTTATCAAATGCTTCAAATGCTTTAAATGCTTCAAGATCTGAAATCGTTACTTCTCTTACAAACTTGACGAGTTCTTTGTAACTGCAGCCGCATGAATTCGCTAGTGCTATTATGTCTCCATCTTCACTCAGTCCTGCACTCATGCAACCTTCAATGAAATTCCTTTGGACTAGTGGAACTCCATTCACATCTTCACTGCTTTGAAGTAACTCATCGGCTAATTCTATATATTCACTTTGAAGAGGGCCAGGTTGATCAATAAAGGATTGTGGTTTTCCAGAGGAACCGCATGCGGTCAAGAGTAAAGCGGCTAATAAAATAGTAGAGATTCGTTTCGTCATCATGTTTGACGCTATCGGGTTAAGTTGATTCCTACGACTCTCTATTAGCGCTTTGTAAGTTTTTTCCTCGTCAATTCCTTTGCTCTTTCTAGTACTGCATCAAACATTTCTTCAGTTAGTCTTCCAGTGAATGTGTTCTGTTGGCTTACGTGATAGCTGCATAGAACTATCTCCCCTGATTCGAGTTCTACTTCCAAGCCGTGGGCAAATTTAGGTCTGGGGCTTATATTGAGTTCTTTTGAAATGGCTATATAACCGATTGAACCTAATGCGAGGATTACTTTGACATTATTTAGGTAAGTAAACTCGCGTTTCAAATAATCACTACATGTCTTTTGTTCCTCGGCGGTGGGTTTGTTTTGAGGAGGAGCACATCGGACTGGAGCCGTTATATATGCGTCTACGAGCTTCATGCCATCATCGTTACTGGTTGCATCTGGTTGAGTAGCATAACCAGCCTTATGAAGAGCCGAGAATAAGAAATCACCGCTTCTATCTCCGGTGAACATGCGACCAGTTCGGTTTGCGCCGTGTGCTGCAGGGGCTAAACCGATAATGAGGAGTTTAGCTTTCGGGTCTCCAAATGATGGAACTGGTTTACCCCAATATTCCTGATCTCTAAAAGATGCTCGCTTCTCTTTAGCAACACTTTCGCGCCATTCTACGAGTCTGGGACATTTACGGCATTTTATTATGTCCTTGTTTAACTTTGATAAACTCATCAATTGCACCATAGCTTTTCTTTATAATCAGGCAACTCGCTTGACAAAGTTCAGTTATTTTTTATGACTTGGAACAAACCTCAGTTCAGCCGGTAACGTGTGTTGTGTGGCGAGCAAGACGAAATCTGCGCAAGTAGACAGATCAGCAACTGTCGTTATCCTCGTTCGACATGGTCACACGCCAACAACAGGAAAAATCTTACCAGGCAGAGCGAAAGGGCTTCACCTAAGCGAGTTAGGTAAAGATCAGGCAGAGAAGGTCGCTTCACATTTGAGTTCCCTTAGCAACATTAATGCTGTTTATTCCTCACCTATGGAAAGGACCCTTGAGACTGCTAAGCCAATTGCGAAAGCTTTTGGAAAAAAAGTTTGTAAGAATCAGGGGTTGATCGAAGCTGATTTTGGTAAATGGACAGGGCGCAAGTTGTCTGATTTACGAAAGTTAAATGATTGGGAGAAAGTACAAAAGAACCCCTCACTTTTTAGATTTCCTGATGGGGAATCTTTTATGGAGATTCAATCGAGGATGGTAACGGCAGTGACAAACATTTGTGAGAATCATAGGGGGGAAATTATCGTAGCGGTTTCACATGCAGACACAATCAAGGCGTTCCTCACTGCTGCACTTGGAACACCTTTGGACTTATTTCAAAGACTTCATATTTCTCCTTGTTCTGTGAGCCCCGTGATTTTTGGAACCAAAAGCCCATTTGTCCTCGCTGTCAATTCAACAGGAGCCGGTATTTCTAGTTTGATAGGGCGAGCCTGATAATGAGTCAGTCATTTCATTTTGGTCAGTTGCAACACTTCACTACTGGAACCGTCGGGCCTTCTGGGCAAAGAGTCTTTTTCCTTCAATTCGGTAATCCTGGGGATTTAGCAACACTTCAGCTTGAGAAGATGCAAGTGAGAGCTCTCGCAGATTTTTTAGATCAACTTATTGGGGATGTTGAACCAATTAGTCCTGAAGATATCCCTTTGGCTTTGGATTTGGTTGAACCGGTAACTCCAGATTGGGTTGTCTCCAGTATCGGGGTCGCGTTTGAGAAGGATAAGTCAGAATTTGTTGTTGTAGCTGAGGAATTAAACGAGGAGAACGAAGAAGCAGCAATGGCACAAATTCACCTAACACCTGGTCAAGTTAAAGCATTTATTGTGAAGGCGACTGAGGTAGTTAGCGCCGGAAGACCTCCTTGTAACTACTGTGGCGAGCCATTGAATTATGCTGATGGCTGGTGTCCTTGTTCTAATTGAACCATGCAAGAAGAGGTATCCCCCTTTCGTGACAGAGCTGAGATCGCTAGCCATGATGCTCTTAAAGTCCTTCAAAACAGTCAAATTGAAATTATCGGCAGAATGGCGTGGAGCTCGAACTCTACTTACCTAGTGGATGTCCTAGATGATGGGAGTGATTTGCAAGGGATATACAAACCATCAAATGGTGAGAGACCTTTATGGGATTTCCCGAGTGGTTTATACCGAAGGGAGATTGCATCATTTCTAGTCGCTCAACTAATCGGTTGGGATATCATTCCTCCTACAGTTAAAACCGATGGACCATTTGGTGTTGGGTCTCTCCAATTGTTTATTCCTTGTGATTTCGAAGAACATTACTTTCATATGCTTGAGGACCCGAAGAACCATGAAACGTTGCAACGAATTTGTTTGTTTGATTTTGTTGCCAATAGTACAGACCGAAAGGGTGGGCACTGTCTTCGAGAAACTAATGGAAAGATTTGGGGTATAGATAACGGATTGACGTTTCATGTTGATTTCAAATTGAGGACTGTCATATGGGACTGGGCGGGATTAGAGATCCCTGAAGTGTTAACAGCTGACTTGGAGAAATTTATGAATTGTGCTGTTGGAGACGATCTTCTTGATTTTCTAACCGATCAAGAGCTTGAGGCTATGTTCGCCCGTGCGAAATTACTCCTAGAAAGTCGCCGCTTTCCAGAAGACCCGACGGGAACACGCTTTCCTTGGCCAGTAATCTAGCCTGATCTCTTAAGGAGATGAACTTTTAATTTAATATCATTAAATTAGATTACAAGTGGCTGCTAGCACACTCAAAAAGGCACTCTCTTTGATTTTTAGAGCTAAATTCAAAATCTTTTGAAAATATATACGAAAAAGCCCGCTTTTCTCGACATTGAAATTTTAGGTGTGCTAGTATTAGAGAATTCAATCGCTTGGGAGACCAGGCGATTTTTTTAGTTCTTTATTGTGATTTTCCGTCATCAGAATCTGGGAAATCTAATTCATCGGCATCGTTGCCTTTGTGAAAGAATCCAGCGAGCCATATCACCCCGAACCATGAGATTCCGATAACTAGTATGAGTGCAGCAATGTTCAGAGCTATGTTCATTTCACGAAACCTGAACCGTGTGGGATTAGTCCCCTATAGCTTCGAGAAGAGCCGGCAGGACCTTATGAACATCCCCTACAATTCCTAAATCTGCAATTGAGAAGATGGGTGCTTCGGGATCTTTGTTGATCGCAATGATCGTTTTGGAACCTTTCATACCGACCATATGCTGCGTAGCTCCAGAGATTCCAGCAGCAATGTAGACATCTGGTTTCACAACTTTTCCAGTTTGCCCTACTTGATAACTGTAGGGAACCCAGCCAGCATCGACTATTGCTCTAGACGCACCAGCAGCCCCACCGAGTTTACCTGCTAGGTCCTCAATCATTTGGAAATTTTCGGCTTCTCCCAGTCCGCGTCCACCTGATACAACTATCCCAGCTTCATCCAGCTTGGGACCGTCGGATTCCTCTACGAAACGGTTTGTGACTTTTGCTGATCCAGTTGCCCCTAGGTCTGGAATTGTGAGTGTTTCAACTGAGGCTGAGGCGCCTCCGGCGCTTTCTGCATTGAAAGATTTTGGGCGTATGAGAAAGATTCCGGGCGTTTCTCCCGTAAACCTAGTCTTAACATTTGTTGTTCCACCAAATACAGGCTCAACGCCAGTTAAGCCATCATTGTCGAGCAAATCAACAATGTTGGTGATTACAGGTGCGTCCATCTTGACTGAAAGTCGCCCAGCGACATCGCGACCTCCGTACGTGGTCCCAAACAGTATCGCCGCAGGTGACTCTTCAGAGGCCTTGGCAGCGACTGCTGCAGCTAGTGCCGGTCCTGGCAGCCCATTATCTAAGTCGCCAGTCGTAAGTATCCTTGTAGCGCCGTGATCCCCTAATTCACCTGCTGCTTGTTCTGCATCAGCGCCGGCGTGAAAAACGGTGACTTCTCCTAGTTCCCTAGCTTTTGCTAACAGTTCTAGAGTTATTGAGGAAACAGTTCCTTCTGATGTCTCTGCGTGTACCCATATATTTGCCATGATTCCTCCTATATAACTTTCATTTCTTGGAGAAAGGATACGATTCTCTCATAACCGTCACCTTCATCTTCTATGATTTCACCAGCTTCACGTTCGGGAGCAGGTTCTATGCTAACTATTTCTTGGCGTCCACCTGCCCAACCTACAGTGCTAGCCTCAATCCCAAGATCTGCGAGGCTTAACTCTTCGACTGGTTTTGATTTTGCTGCCATGATTCCCTTGAACGAGGGGTATCGCGGTTCTACAACGCCAGCAGTTACCGATACAAGAGCTGGAAGTGGACAGTCAACCTCATCGTATCCATCTTCAGTTTGTCTTTTCACTGCTACCTTTCCACTATCAACGTTTACTTCTTTGGCAAAGGTAACGGATGGAAGACCAAGGAGCTCTGCTACTTGTTCAGGGACTGTGCCTGTATATCCGTCGGATGATTCTGTTGCAGCCAAGACTAGGTCTGGTTCTGTTCTTTGAATAGCTGCGGCAAGAACTTTGGCTGTGCTTAAAGCATCGGAACCAGATAAAGCGTCATCGCTTACAAGGATGGCGCTATCAGCCCCCATGGCTAGAGCATTATTGAGTCCGTTCCTCTCATTGTTTGGCACCATGGAAATGAGAACGACTTCCCCTTCCTCACCAACTAACTGAAGTGCCATCTCAACTCCGTACGAGTCGGATTCATCTAAGATAAGCTTGACATCTCTTTTTAGGGTTTTAGTTTCTGGATCAATTGCACCAGGATCCGCTGGATCTGGAATCTGCTTCACGCAAACTGCTACTTTCATTTTTCTCTCTTTTAGGTATTGGTATTGAGTCTTGGTCTTCTCTATGACTTTACAGCAGGTTTTCATGTATTCCATAACTGAAGAATGTGTGGAAAGTCACAGCTTGTGCACAAATTTCCTAGAATGGTTATATGAAAATAATGTTTCTCGTCAATCCCGCAGCATCCTCTGTCACTCCGAGGACTAGAGTGGTTATCCAAAAAGCATTGGCTGCTGACCATGAAGTTATGCTGGCAGAGACCATACGGCGAGATCATGCAACGCGCTTAGCCGAACAAGCAGTTCAAGAAGAGTTCGATGTCGTTGTCGTATTGGGCGGAGATGGAACCTTAAACGAAGCCGCTAATGGACTTATCAACTCGCAAACCGCCCTTGCGGTTCTTCCTGGTGGATCAACTAACGTATTTGCAAGGACCCTTGGACTCCCAGATGACCCCGTTGAGGCTACAGGGATTCTTCTAGAAACTATGGATAAAGCTACTCCTAAATCGGTAGGTTTAGGGTGCGTTAATGGGCGATATTTCTTGTTCCATGCAGGGATGGGATTTGATGCGGCTGTAGTCGCCGAAGTAGAGAAACGAGGCCGCCTTAAAAGGTACGCAAGCCATGCTTTGTTTGTCTACGCAGCTGTGGATACATGGTTGAGGCATTATGACAGGAAGCGACCAGCTTTCAGGCTAAAGCACAGTGATGGGTCAGTTATACCCAATTCCAAGTTCGCAATTTGCCTCAACACTGACCCGTACACGTATCTTGGAAGCAAATCATTAAAGTTATCTTCTGATGCTGGCCTTGACCAAGAGCTTGTGACAATAAGCATCAGTAGTCTGAACGTCAACAGAATGCTTGGATTAGTTAGTGCCGCAATTCGCGGTTCAACATCCTTTCATAATTACTCTTATATCGATTACAAATCTGATGTGTCGTCATTCGTAATTGAGGGACATAGACCGTTCCCTTACCAAGTAGATGGCGACTATTTGGGCGAAGTGACAAGTTTAGAATTTAGTTATGCACCAAAAGTGCTTGAACTCGTTATACCAAACCCTGCACTTCTTGGCCTCTCGGGTTAGCGATGAGACTTTTAGGCTTGTGGTTTCAGAATACTGTGATGCATTTCGGACCTAACTTATTCAAAGACTCTCTTACCCCAAATAATTAATGTTTAGCTAGTTAGCCACTGATGAACGTTTTCACCATTTGAACCTCGTCAGTGATTATTGAATTTATTCCTAAATTAATTAGATTTGCGACCAACTGCTGTTCGTTGACTGTCCATACATTTACTTCAAGATTGTTTTCTCTTGATGCTCTCATGAACTCTTCACTCACCAGCGAGTAGTGGGGGTGGACGGCTTGAAAATTATTTTCTGCAATCGTTTCGAATAGCATAAACATTTCCCAGTCCTTTCGGGCAGAAAGATACCCTAATTTGATGTTCTGGGAATGCCCCCTCAGATTTTGGAGAATCTCTAAATTAAATGAAGATATTAGTGGCGACGTACAAGTTATATTTTCGTTGACTTCCGATATTACCCTTTCAGCTAAACGTTCTATGTCTGTGACGTGAGAAACTTTAAGCTCAATATTGAGCGGGATCATAGTGGGATCATTCAAAACATCATTAAGGGTTGGAATAAAGTCAGGCAAGATCTCTAGGTTTGATTCCTCAATGTCCATTCCCTCACAATTTTTATCATGGTGAATTACCAAATGGTTGTCTTTGGTTAGCCAAACATCCAGCTCTATCGAGTCAGCTTCTTGAAGGATAGCTGCATGGAAAGCTTCAAATGTATTTTCTCTATGATCAGAGCTGACTCCGCGATGGGCACAAACTTGAACCATGTCTTGGATCTTACCTGATATGCGCTTTTTCTTACATTTCAGAATTTCAACAAAATTAACATATACCTCATGTGCCACTTGTCACACAACAAGAAAACGTGTATCGTCTATGACAGATCGTTAAGTAACGATCTCTTAGAGTCGCTTAGTGCTTTGCGGAGGGCCTGTGGCAATTCAAACAATACCTTATTATGACCGACAAAGGGATTGGCGGGAGTTAGCGTTATGTAAGGACACTAGTCCCGAGCTGTTTTTCCCTATAGGCAATACGGGAAGTGCATTAGATGCAATTTCTTTAGCTAAAAATGTTTGCTCTCGGTGTCCATCCCAAGTTGAGTGCTTAGAATATGCGCTTGACTCTAACCAGGATAATGGTGTTTGGGGTGGCAGGTCAGAGGAAGAGCGAAGACTCATCCGCAAACAACGACGTTCATAATTACCTAATTACCGTTCGAGTCTAAACGTAACTAACGAGCTAAATTCTCACCAAATTTGGGTATACGTATTAGGGCGACTGTCCCTGATGGATCTCTAGGAAATAGTTCCATATTGCCTCCGAGGTCTGTCTCAATTAGATTACTAACGATCGTTAATCCAAGACCGAACTTTTTTTCGTCAAAGCTTTTCGGTAGCCCCCTACCATTGTCCGTCACCGTAATCTGGAAGATGTCATTCGTTGAACCAAAGCGGATTACCACCTTGGGTTTTTCTTGAGTCAGAAAATCCTTAAAGCCATGTTGGATTGTATTTTGCAAGAGTTCATTGAGGATAACTGCTAGGGCTGTTGTCTCTGCCGATGGGAAGTTGACAGTATCTCCTTCAATCTTAAAATCAATAGTTATTTCAGGGCTGGTTAACCCTTCTGAGACCAATCGCACAAGGGGCTTGATAACATCATCGAAGCAGATACTTGCTTCGGGATTGTGGGAGAGAATTTCATGAACAACAGCAATGGAACGAATGCGCCGAACGGAATCGTTGATTGCTGCTTGTGCCTCCTCTGCTACCAACCGTCGAGATTGAAGATGAAGCAGTGATGAAATTGTTTGTAAATTATTTTTTACTCGATGATGGATTTCTGCGATAGTTGAATCCTTTGACCTGATTAACTTATCTCTGCGTCTCAGTTCAGAGATATCTCGTATGATGACTAGCGCCCCGGTCATTTCTGCCCCTTCTATTAGGGGGATTCCTTTCAAAGTGACCGTTTGGCCTTCAAGAGATATTTCACCAGATTGAGGTCGCTGAGTGGAAAGAAGAAGTGGTATTGATTCGCATTCAAGTTCTTCTACTCCAAGTCTTTTCCCTTCCACCTGTTCTACCTTTAGTCTGCTTAAAACCGAGACTGAATTTGGCGATGCGAAACGGACATACCCTCCTGCGTCTAATTCAATTACCCCATCACTCACTCTCGGCGCAAATTCGGTTTCCGCCTCAGTTCCTTTAAAGGGGTATTTCCCTTGCGATATCATGATGCCTAACTTTCGAAATAACGAAAAGTAGGTCATTTCTAGCTCTCCTGCGATCCGTTGGTCATCAGGCGAAAAGTCACGTGAGAGTACAGCTATGGCTTTACCGTTGAAGTTTACAGGGATGCACAAGGTCCTGATTCTTTCCACATTAGTCTGAGACAGTAGCCCTCCATCAATACTTTCTAGTCTTATGCGGGCTTGGTCGAGGAAAGGTCGCTCACCTGGTTGAAAGACCATTCCTTCCATTTTAGTTCGGTAGATACTTCTGCTTGTCGTTGGTCGGACATGAGCAACAACAGTGTAGGGGGATACAGGCATGTTGGGTTCAGGCACACACAATAGTAAGTCAGCGAACGAGAGGTCTGCGAGGAGATCCCATGACCGGATAAGGTCATTGAGGTGTGCACGTTCGTCTTGGTCTAGTTTCGTCTCTAGGGCCGTGAGGTCATTCATGGCTTGCCGATAATTGAAATATCTAGGCTCCGAAGCCAATTTTCGGCGCAGATTGTGAGCCTATATCAATGAACGTTATTTTTGACGCAGGCACTCCGACTTCGCGACCGTCTTTATCAGTCAACCATAGAGTTCCAGTGGAAGCCTCGAGTGCATCATCAATTTGCGACTTAAGCGTAGGTAATTCTGTGTCCTCAGCCATTTCAAGTTGGATTTCTTTGCCGGCTTCACCGACCCCTATTCGTATAATCATTGTTTTTCTCCTAATTATTGAAGTATCTTAAGTCCTTCGTTGTATCGTCTTGTTGGAGCTAGTTCAACATCGATAGTCTCAACGATTTGAGCGAATACCTTTCCGGCTTCACTATTAGGGTCAGTTGCGGCTAGCGGCTTACCGGAGTCAGATCCTTCTCTTAGTTCTTGAACTAAGGGAATCTGCCCGAGTAGAGGAACTTCCAGACGATTAGCTAAATCTTCACCTCCACCGTGGCCAAAGATGTAATAACGTTTGTCATCATCGCCAGTAAACCAAGACATGTTCTCAATCACGCCTTTAACTTCCAAATTTACATTCTTTGCCATAAAAGCAGCTCGCTGGGCTACCTTTTGGGCTGCTGGTTGGGGGGTTGTTACGACATAAAGTTCGGAACGAGGCAAAAATTGAGCTAATGATAAAGCGATATCCCCTGTTCCTGGTGGTAAATCGATCAATAAATAGTCAAGGTCATCCCAGAAGACATCGGTGAGGAATTGCTCAAGAGCTTTATGTAGCATTGGACCTCGCCATATTACTGGCTGATCTTCTCGTGCGAAGAAGCCCATAGAAATGGCCTTAACGCCATGTACACGAGGGGGTATAAGTAAGTCGTCAATAACGGTTGGAGGTTTATCAATTCCTAACATACGAGGTATGGAAAAGCCCCATACATCTGCATCAACGATTCCTACGCTTTTCTCTCGGTTTGCGAGAGATATTGCAAGGTTTGCAGTTACCGAAGACTTTCCAACTCCGCCCTTGCCAGAGGCGATGAGGAGGACACGAGTTTTGCAAGATGTGTCAGCGAAAGGTATGACTCTTCCCTCGGCATGACCGTGGGCTGGTTGTGACCCTGCTGTAGAAGCAGGGTCACCGTGGACTAGTTCACGCACTTTCGCACGCTCTTCATCGTTCATCACACCGAAATTAACCTGAACTTTGCTAATTTTATTTGTTCCTAACAGTGCCTCACTTATGTCGTTTTCAATTTTTGCTTTGAGTGGACACCCTGCAATGGTTAGCAGAACTTCTATTATCACCTGATCGCTGTCTACTATTACATTTTTAACCATTCCTAGTTCAACGATGCTTCGATTGAGTTCAGGGTCCTGAACCGGTTCTAGGGCTTCATAAATTTCTTCGGTTTTTATGGTCATTGATTACTTTCCTATCTAATACCTAGTGTACGCCCTTTCGAGTCTTGATCTCAACGCGTGCCGACATAGTTAAATTACTTTCTAGGTCGATGCTTAATGCGTTTAGATACAATATGAACCAATTTATTGTCCGCAGGTTAAGGACGAAAATAAGTTGTCAACTTGCTGCGAAACTTGGCTTGATACTTCTGTGGTTTCTAACTCTAAGATCCCTAAAACAGTATTAAGGTCGCTACATGCTGTTTGTGAATCGCTACTAGAAATTAGTATGGCACGGGTGAGGAGCACCTCAATATTTCTTGGATTCTGGCTTACTGCAAAATTAATTTGATTTATTGCTCTTTGATATAGCGCCACGTCTCCTGTCTGGGCCAAAAGCAAAGCTTGCCGGCTCGATGCCTCAGGGTTAGAGGGGTCGTCTTCTAAAATAGCTCGGAATAATTTAAGGGCGCTCACACTTCTTTGTGCTTTATCACTTTGGAGAAGATAGTTCGCTGCTTCGAGAGCAGTTTGGGTATTCATCTCTAATTCATAGAGGTTGGGTTGTTCTGCATTTTGGAGAAGGTCATATTTCGCTTCTGCGTATACCTTTCCTATTAACCCCTGACTATCTAGAACGCTTCGCAATTGGGAGGTGATTTCAAGCTGTTGGAGTTCCTGAAGCTCAATGAGAGCTTCAGAAAACTTTGACTCATCAGATAGCGCGATGGTTAAAAAAATTATTGCGTCGGCAAATTCTGGATTTAGGATGCGCACCTCTCTCCAGTCTTTGATCAGCGGGTCGCTATCTTCACCTATTCTGTACCGCAACCAAGCTCTATAAGTTAGTGCTTCAACATTGCTCGGTTGATCTTCAAGTACTTCATCATAAATTGAGATTGCTTGACCCCATGTTTCGGAATCGCCGAGTAACTGTTGCGCCTCTTGAAGTTTGGTTACATTACTTTTCCTGATACTCCCAGTTATTGTCTCTGAACCTGTTCTCTCTCCTGACGAGTTTGCAATCGCCAAACCGGAAATGAGCGCAAGTACAACGAGGGAAATGACTGTAACCCAAGTTTTCTTTGTGTTCTGTAGTTTCGGTTCTTTCCTGCTGAGGGTTTCTTCTTTCGTTAACTTAATAAGTCTTCTTTTGTAGTTCCGAGTTAGCTGGGAATAGTCTTTATCAGTGATATCCCCTTTGGCAAATTCACGATCTAGGTCGTCTAAGGACTTGAGAAGGAAATACTTTTCGTTTTCAGAGCTATCTTGAGCCATTTTAACTACTTATGTGTTGAGGTCGTTTGGCGAAGTTTCTAAGTCAGTGCGGTGAACTTTTCGTATTTCTCGGATTTGTTCTTCTTCATCTTTTGTTAACTCAATTCCCGTAGAGTCTGATTTTCTTCTTGAGAAGGCTAATGTCAAACCACCAAGCGCAATCCCAACTACCAAGAATGGGGAAATCCAAACCAGAGAATCAAATCCAGATGAACTCGGGTTTAGGTTTACCCATTGTCCGTATTGCTCTACATAGTAAGCCCTAATCTCTGAATCGCTGCGTCCTTGGTCTACTTGTTCCTTAATTTCAGCTCTTATTACCTGCGCTATAGGCGCCGAACTTTCAGAAACTGGTTGACCTGAACATTGCGGGCAAGCTATTGTCGCCGCTAGCGAGGCGGCTCGTTCAGATGGCGTCTCTGGGTCTCCTGCGTCAAAAGAGCCATACAAAAGAGCGACCAGCGCTACGAGCGCAAGCAACATCCAGGATAGGGTTCTTGGCTTAATCTTTACTAGCATTCAATACCTGCCGATAATTTCTCATATGTGATGGGGCCCACAATTTTCTTAGTGACTAATCCATTTGGTGCGATTAGGACTGTCTCAGGTGCAGTCATAACACTGTAATTGATCGCTACTCGATTAGTTCCCTCATCAAGAAGCACTGGCCAATCTCCGCCATATTTCTCGAAGAAGCGCTCAATGTCTTTGGCGTTGTCGTTGAATGCCACAGATACAAGCTTAGTATTGCATTTCACGCCATTACTTGAGAACGCTCCCTCGTCATGGAAAGCAAGCAACTCATCGTGTTCGATTATGCACCCTGTGCACCAACTTGCAAAGAAGTTCACAGCGACCCATACCTGATCTTTTGGAATTAATGCTCGGTTCGCAATCAGTACATCTTCTAGATCAAATTCTCCACCAGTAACTGTGTCCGCTTGGAACAAAGGAGCTGGTTCACCAACCAAATCAAAATTAGGTTGATTAGATTGTGTGCCTCTAGTCGCTAGAAGGACTACAAAACCTACAGATACAACCGCCAAGATAATTAGTCCGGACTTCCCTAAGCTCATCTTTTCATCCCTCTGCCTGCACACTAGATTCGTTTGGCATCACTAAGGTCTGCTTTCGCTTCGTTGATGGGATTGCGGACAATACGCTGCCAAATAACATTACAAATCCACCTACCCAAATCCAAACGAGAAGAGGCTGTTCAGTTATTTGTATGACTATAGATTGATCATCGTCTTCTGGGGGATCTAATAGCGCCACTTGAATGTCCTTTGAGGATGAAGTCTTCGTCGTTGGCGATGGGACTAGTTGACCAGAAGCAGTGAAACGCTCAATGGATGGTTGGAGGATATCTCCATCAACCCTTATCTGGACTTTTTCTTGTATTCGATTTGAGTAGACAATCTGTTCTGATGATTCGTAAGTGATATCTGCACCGCCAAAATTAACTGTCTCCCCGGGTTCTAACGTAAAGGAAGATTGAGAGACATAAGAGGAGCTAGCTATTAGCCCAAGAGACAACATGACTACACCCAAATGAACTACCATTCCACCATTAGATCTTCCTACGAAGCCTCTCACTTTGTTACGGCGAACGGACAGGGCTAGGTGGCGAATAGCGCTCATTCCTGCGAAACCGGCAAAACCAAACCCCAGCAAAGGGATAAACCCTCTAGCTCCAACTAAGACGGCTACCACGAGAGATAGAGCACCCCCCCATGCAGGCCATTCTAGTCGGTCTCTAAGTAACTCTGTTCCTGCTTTTCTCCATGGAAGAACAGGTGCGATAGCCATCAGGAAAAGTATGACGAATCCAATTGGCATTGACATCTTTTCAAAATAAGGTGCTCCGACTGAGATTTGTCGGTTCTGAGTTGCTTCAACTATCAGTGGAAAAATTGTACCTAGAAGGATTACAAAGGCAAAGGCGCCGAATGCAAGATTGTTTGCTAGGAAGGCCCCCTCGCGAGACAAAGCTGAATCAATCCCACCTTGCGAGCGAAGCCGGTCCCCACGCCAAAAGATGAGCGCAAGCACTATTAACAGAACAAGAGCGAAAAACCATAATAGCCAAGGGCCTATTCCCCCTTCGGAGAAGGCGTGCACAGAGGCGATAATCCCGGAGCGAGTTATGAATGTTCCGAGAATCGTCAACAAGAAGGTTGAGCAGACTAGAGACAAATTCCAGACTCGCAGCAGACCCCTCCTTTCTTGAGCTAGTACAGAGTGCAGAAAGGCAGTCCCTGTTAACCACGGGAGTAGAGACGCATTTTCAACAGGATCCCAACCCCAGTACCCACCCCAGCCAAGGACATCGTAGGCCCACCAGGCCCCGAGTATTATTCCAAATGTGAGGCATGCCCAGGAGAATAAAGTCCATCGCCTAGTGATGAGTAACCAACCTTCTCCTAATCTGCCAGTTACGAGTGCAGCTATCGCAAAGGCAAAAGGCACTGTGAAACCGACGTAACCTAGATAGAGAATTGGGGGGTGGAAGGCTACTAATATATGGTTTTGTAAAAGTGGGTTTGGCCCTGGACCGTCATATCCGAGCGGTGGATCAAAGGATTGGAAGGGATTGGCCGGACCGAGCATGAGCAGTGCGAAGAACGCTGTGACCAAGAACATTGTAACTAAAGCCCATGACACCATCTCGTCTGAAAGCCTATTGGAGAATTTCTTTGCGACAATGGCTAGGTAACCTGCCAGTACCAAACCCCACAGAAGTATTGACCCCTCAAGGGCTGACCACATGGTTGCGACGTTATAGAGTGGGGGTGTTAAAGAGCTGCCTTGTTCAGCGACATATTTAACAGAAAAGTCTCTTGTTATTAATGCTCTTTGCATAGCAAAAGTTGATATTGCCATTCCCGCAAAGGCAACCCAAGCGTATTTAGCACCGATTGATCGCAAACGTTCTCTGGATTTTTTTAGCCCCGCGACTATAGTCAGCGATCCAGTTAAGGATGCTGCAAGAGTGAGTACTACGCCCATGGATCCAATTACAAGATTCATAATATTCCTAGGAGTCAGGCGCTTTCGGTATTTGCCCCCGTTCTTCTGCGTCGTCTAACCGTTCCTCACGATAGTCATTGTCATGCTTTACCAGAATCCGATTAGTTAAGAACCACCAGCCGTCATTGGCGCCGTTTGGGAATATGAATCCCGGTTTAGGTAAAGGCCCTTGATTCCATTTGCCTTCAAGTACCACGGGTATACCTTCATCAAAGAGGTCCGGTGGAGTTCCGGTGCTGACTATATCAACAAGCACGCCATCAAAGGAGATTGTAAAGAAAGTGTATTCGTTGCCGCCTATGATTACCGTCTGGTCTGGCGTAGCACTCGAAATTGGTGATCCCAATATTTGAAATCTCCTGTCCCCTAGCTCAGGTCGTTCCTCTACTGCTTCATCAGCGGGGAGAAAGGATTGGCTGTTAGTTATTAGGAACCAGACAAGCACAACTACGGCAATAGCTATAGCCAAGAATGCAAGCACAGGAATCCATTTAGGAGTCCGTCTTGCTTTAGGAACTCTAGGCGAGAGATCCATTTGAATATCTTGTTCGTCCATTTCTTACCCTAATCTGTTGATGAGGTCATCCACCTTTGACGGCCCTTAGGAACTTGTCGGGTTAGTTGCTTTCCTTTTCTTACCACTCTCCACGCATAGATAGATAGTGAAATTAGGGAAATAGACCATCCCGCTATTAGATAACCGAGATGAGTCATTGAACTTCGTCCTTTCGTTGATAATTTGGGTTTCCGTCTTCAAAGCTTCCTTCGCTTAGCCTTTCTTCAATTACCCCCGCTATGCCGTCTGTTTCTATCTCCGTCGCTAACCAACCCACGCGAAATCGGTGGGTCATTAACCATAGAAAGGAGATTCCTACGACTATGAATCCTAAAAATAATGTGAACAATGTGAGGTTTTCAAGCTTTCCGTCTGTCAAAGAAGATTTTTGATGGAGTGTATTATTCTCCCACCATTCAACTGACCTGTTAACGATAGGTATGTTAACTGCCGCAATGATGCCGACAACTGAGGCACGCTTGGCTTTCAAATCAGGGTTAGCTGGAACTTGACGCAATGCTAGGTAGCCTAAGATCATTAAAAACAGAACAAGGGTCGTTACCAGTCGAACATCTCCCCATTCCCACCAAGTATTCCACGTTGGTCTTCCCCAGATGCTTCCTGTGACGAGCACTAGACCGCAAAGTATTAGACCAATTTCTGCTGACGCATGTGCGACAGTGTCCCACCAGCGAGATTTTTTCCAGAGATAGAAAACACTACCTATTCCAGTGGTGATAATGGCTACGTAAGCGAAGATTGCCATTGGCACATGCACATATATCAGCCTGACAGCATCGTCCATATTGTCATCAGCTGGGCTGAGGAAGAAAGAGAATATCAGAAGTGTTGGAATTCCTAAGAGCAAAGAAATTCCCATGAATCTAGTTCCTCGTGAAGTTGTGAATTCTTGCTTCTCTGTGCGCTGCATTACGTGTCCTCTATTATATTCCCATATGTCAACATACCCACAAGTGTGTAGACAATAGCAATCACTGAGAGTAATCCCAACCATGCCCATCCATCGGCGTTAACTCGACCGAAAGCATCGCCGAAGGTCCTTGTCGCCCCGATTACAGCAGGCGCAAGAACTGGAAGAAACAGAACAGGCAGCAGCGTTTCACGCACGCCAAGTCCGGAAGCAATGACTCCGTAAAGTGTTCCGGAGCTTGAAATTGCAAGGGTTGTCACAATGGCCGAAACGATTACGAGAGGATAATTCACGACAGACATGTCAAACAAAACGACCATGACAACGAATAACAGAGCCTCAAGGATTATTAATTGGAGGTATAGCCCTATCGTTTTGCCGATATAAATGGATGTTGGGGAGATTCCGGAGAGCATCAACCTATCTATTGCTGAATCAGAAGTCTCGACATCCACAGAGCGTTGGATGGCCAGTATTGCTACCAAAAGGGTAGACACCCAAAAGAGGCCGGGTCCTGTATCTCGAAGGGTTTCGGTATCCGCATCTAAGGCGAATCCAAATAGAACGAGAATTAGAAGCGTGTAAGGGGCGATTTGATTAATTAGTATTCTTGAACGCAACTCAATAAGAAGGTCCTTCTTTGTAACTAACCAAGCATCACGAAGCATGTTTTACCTTTCGCTATCTTGACTAGAATCGTTGACTATTCGACCGCCTTTAACAAGTAACGTTCGCTCTTGACTTGATCCTATTTTATCTATCTCGTGAGATGCGATCAGTATGGTGGTGCCTAGTTCGCTGGCTTGAAGGATAGAAGAATTAACTAGTTCTCTTCCATCACTATCAAGACCTGCATATGGCTCATCAAGAAGCCAGATGCTGGGTCTTTTGATTAGAAGAAGGGCGAATGACGTTCTCCTTCTTTGCCCTTCTGAGAGGTTTTGCACTTGAACGGAACCCAATCGGTCGTTCAATCCCAAGAATGCTTTAGCTTTGTCGACTTCAATATTATTTGCGCCATAGGCGTGCGCCCAGAATTTCAAATTTTCACTAACTGTAAGGTCTGGATATAGGCCAGTTCGATGCCCAAGTAAACCGATGTGTGCTCTTAACTCCATTCGTTGAGTCCTCAGGTCAAAATTAAGCACTGTCCCTGTTCCACTTCGCATAGGAAGTAGCCCTGCGCAGAGACGGAGAAGTGTTGATTTTCCAGCCCCATTTGGCCCCTTTACGAGTACGACTTCTCCCTCTCGTATATTCATTGTGGCGCCTGTCAAAGCAGGAAATTGCCCAAGGAAAACCATACTTTGTTTTAAATTGATTACTGTTGCCAAGATTCGCTCATTTCAGAGACCGCTACTTAAAATCTACTGCGAGTATGCTGATTCCATCTATTTCTAGATATTTAGCTTCTTAAAAGAAATAATTGTGATTGCGAGAAGTCATTGGAGTTTCTTTTCGCTAACGTCTTCTTTGATGTTTGTTTCGAAAGCATTCCAAGCACTTGGACGTAGCCTGATTATTTTAGGGGGGCTGACTCTACTTTTTGTTGCATATCAACTATGGGGTACGGGTGTGCTCACAGACCGTTACCAGTCAGACCTTGAAGACGATTTCTCTGAATTAATTGATGTAGTTGAAAATACGACTACTTCGGCTACTGATCCCGAGACTAGTGAGAGTGATGAATCTAAATATGCTGAGCTTTTGTGGAGACCCGAGGGTCAGGCCATGGCACAGTTAGTTATTCCTAAAATGGGTTTAACAGCAACCGTTGTCTCTGGAGTTTCCTCCGAATCTCTCAGAAGAGGTCCTGGGCATTTCCCTGATACTCCAATGCCAGGCATGCCAGGGAATTCTGCAATTGCTGGCCACAGAACCACTTGGGGGGCGCCGTTTGGGAGTATAGAAAAGTTAGAACCTGGTGACGAAATAAAGATTCAAACGATCCAGGGGAGCTTTACTTACGTTGTGTTAGAACAGAATGGCGGGCGGGGTAATTTCATAGTGAGCCCAAATGAATTTGATGTACTTGATCAAAATTTCAATAGTTCCCCAAATAGATTGACATTGGTTTCTTGCCACCCAAAACTTACGGCCAGAAACAGGATCATCGTTGTTGCAGAGCTAATTGGGGAACCAGCTGATTCATTCCAAAGACCTGATTACTTAAGTCAGCCTCAATTTACATTAGCTTTCGATGAGGAGGTTGTAGCTGAAGCATTGGGAGAGGATGGATTTAAAGACTTCTCACAAAATGCCCTTGATAAGGACTCAAGTATCGAGAACATAGAGGAACCGGTAGTTGAAGTACAAGATGCAGAAAGTAACAATTCCGAAAGTAGTGATGTGTTGGCTACCGCAGAGAATTTGACCCCTACTGCCCAACCGGAACAAGTTTCAGGTTTCGGTGAAGGTTTAAGTGGTGATAGGTCAGCGATAACGCCATCAATTACATGGGGGTTAGCTTTGATAACCCTTATTATGACTGCGGGGTTTATTGCAAAGCGTTGGAGGCGTTGGCCGACTTACTTCGTCTCATTAGCTCCTATAATTACTGTAATGCTTGTCTGGTTCTTTAACCTTGACCGTGCATTACCCAGCTATTAGTTAGAAACTATGCCTAGAAATTATTCCAAGCCTGAAGACCTTAGCATGATTGATGCCAGTTCTTTTTCGCTCAGCACCGCACCCACACTGTTCTTGGCCCTTTGTGTCTTCTTGCTAGCTTTCGGGTCATGCTCAAGCGCAGATGAAGAGAACAATGGGTTTAGTCCCACTATTATTCCTGGGGCCCTTGCAAAAACCGGGAACGCTGACACCCTTGTGCTTGAGGGGAAAATCGTTACTTTTTTATATGAACTAAGTTCTGAGGATTGCTTCAATGAATACCGTCTAGTCGATGAACGGACAGGCGACATCTCAGATTTAACTACTATCGTAGATTGTCGCAGACCACATGACGCTGAGATTTACGGCGAATATGTGCATCCTGCGGGACCTGGGGAACCATACCCGGGTCGAACGGAAATCGAAAGATGGTCTGCAATTAAATGTTTTGAAGGCTTCAAGGATTTCGTCGGATCAGATTACGTTCTTTCTGATCTTGAAATTGGGTCAAATCCTCCTGAACGCGAAGACTGGGAAATAGGCTTATACAGGACAGCATCTTGTTACGTTTACGTCCCAGGAAGTCAGTTGTCTGGATCAATGAGAGGAAGTGGCATTTAGTAATGAACGATTTCTTTCGAAACAATGAATCAACGTCAACTGAATTAAAGCAGCGAAGGTCCAGAGTTGCTAAGTATGTGAAACTAGGAAAGCGCACAGGGTATTCTCTCTGGCTAGTGGCAATCATTCTTTTCTTTAGCCTATTTTTTAGCGATTTTGATGGCCCCTTGGTGGGACTTCTGCTTGTGTGCCTAATCGCAGGCTGTGTGATTTTGTTACCTTCAATAGTTTTGTCATATGCAGTTAGGGCCGCAGAACGCGAAGAGCGGGATTTATCTTAGGTAGCTGAAGTTTTCTGTAATTAGTTACCGTGTTGGGCGGGTGAAATATCAATTGGCTCAGCTGGAATGTTTCCTGCAATTATGCTGGGAAGGAATTCGAGCAACCTGGTAGGCAAAGTTTGGACTTGTGCTGCTACTAAGTCATCAATTGACCACCATTGAGCATCCTCAAAAGCGGCAGCCTCCAGTGCTTCTAGTCCTTGAGGATCCCATTCTGAGGATTCTGATGTGTGCGCTATATGTATTCTCTCATCAGATTTGAAATGATACATCGCAAAGTCAAACTCAACGTACTGAGTCCAGATACAAGGTCCTACTTCGACATCACGAAAGCCGCATTCTTCATAGAGTTCGCGAGTGGCTGCTTCTTGGCTTGTCTCACCTGACTCGATACCTCCGCCTGGTATTTCCCACCAAGTGCCCTTTTCGGGTCGCATAGGGTCGGAGCCATGCATTAAGAAAACTCTTTTCGCTTCATCAAGAAGAACGACTCGAGCAGCTGGTCTGCGTAAGCTCCAAACCATTAGTTTTTCGGGAGGTCAACGAATGGTGTTTCCTTTGGGTGTCCTGGTTCTTTAGGAAGGCCAAGCACACGCTCTCCAATGATATTTCGTTGCACTTGATCAGTGCCTCCATAAATTGAGGGAGCTGGTGAGAATGTTGTAACTTCGTGAATCCAGCCACCTTGATTGACTTCTGCTGACGTCAGCATTCCATCAGCTCCAATGACCATGTTGCCTACCTCACGGAATTGGCGATACAACTCACTCACCATCAACTTACCAATATTGCCTTCTGCACCTGTCCTATCACTGCCTGCTTTCGCTCGGACCATGTTTAGACGGTTCACTTCCACAAGTGTATGTAGCTTCATCATTTCATCTCTGATTACTGGATCTGTATCTTTACCGAGTTTCTGGGCAAGTTGACTTAACCTTTCAAAGAGTCTTGGCCCGATTGCAGGTGTCCCGCCACTGCCTTTGGTAATGCTTGAGAGCACATCACCGACTTTTAAATCAAGCTGTCCAGCAATAGAACCTGGAATTGCTGTGGGTACTGGAACGGTTCCACTGCCGAGGTGAGATCGTTCAAACATCAGGGTTGAGTTTGCGACTCGCCAGCCATTGGATTTTCCACCAATTAATGCATTGTCATGCACTTTTCCATCTGTGATAAAGACTTCATTGAAAAGAGCACGTCCGGTCATTTCTGTGAGGGGCCTCACGTCAACGCCTTCTTGTTTCATGCTGAATGCGAAGTAGGAAATTCCTTGATGCTTGGGTAGATCTGGATCGGTTCGAGCTATAAGCATCCCCATATCGGCAACTTTGCCACCTGAAGTCCACACCTTCTGGCCATTAATGACCCATTCATCTCCGTCTTTCTCTGCTTTGCATTGCAATCCGGCAAGATCTGATCCTGCGCCGGGTTCAGAAAAAAGCTGACACCATGCATGCTGGCCATTTAGAATTTTGGGGATGTATTCTCTGATCTGATCATCGGTACCGTGTGTGGCAATCGTGGGAGCTGCGAGCATCATGCCAAGCCCTGTTGGTGGTCCCAAAACCCCTTTATCCGCCATAATGCTAAGAGCAACATGGTTGAGAGCTCTGCTCCAACCTCTTCCTCCAGCTTCTTCATTGAGCATGGTATGCGAGAGTCGGGCGTCAGCCATAAGTTGCCACCATTGGGCAACGGTAAGGTCAGGGTCCCAGTTTTGATCTATCCATTCACCAACCTCGGTCTTTACATCAGATTCAGTTGTTTGACTCATCGGACTCCTCATCAGTCTGTTAGATGTAAACCTATCGCATTATCCTATGTCGTTGCTATTTGAATTCCCCTTCAGACGGTTTCCGCGTTTGGGGACAATACTGACCCGATCTCCTTCATTATGCACTGAAACATTTGCCCCGTAAATGTTTTTAAGAGTTGTTTCTGTCAAAATTTCATGCGCAAATCCAGATTTTGTAACCTTGCCATTGACGAGAAGTGCCATTGATGTCCCGTACTGAGAAGCAAGGGTCAAATCATGGAAAGCGCTCAAAACTGTCAAACCCAGGCGTTTTCGTTGACGATCAACAAGTTCAAGGACCTCCTGCTGGTGCCCCATATCAAGAGCTGCAGTTGGTTCATCTAGCAACAGTAGGTTTGGCTGCTGAACAAGTGATCTAGCGATAATCACTCTTTGGCGTTCTCCTCCGGACATTTCGGTCACAAAACGATCTGCCATATCATGAAGATCTAGGTCTTCCATCACAGAGAGGGCAAGCGATGTATCTTCCTGTGTGGGCTGAAATCCTCTACCCAAATACGGTGTTCGCCCTAATAAAATATAGTCAATGACTCGCACACGAGGAGGGACAACCGGTATCTGTGGAACAATTGAGACTATTTGGGCTCGTGTTCTAGGTTCGGTTTGCATTAGGTCAGCACCTTGAAAGTGGACCTTTCCCTGCGCCGAAATGATTCCTGCGATTGCTCGAAGTAAACTTGACTTTCCTGATCCATTGGGACCAATTATGGAAAGCCAATCTCCTGAGTTAACGCTTAACGAAACATTGTTTACAACTTTCTTTCCACCAAGCTCAACTTCAAGCCCCTGAATGTTAAGAGGTTCATATGATGCCATCTGACCTCCTCCTAAGCACAAATAAAAAGAAGGGGGCCCCAAAAAATGCGGTTACCACTCCAATAGGAAGCTCCGCCGGCGATTGCAGGGTCCTAGCTAAAAGGTCAGTGAGGATGAGGAAAGACGCTCCGATAAAAAAAGATAATGGGACAACAAGACGATTTGATGCCCCGACTACTAATCGGACTGCGTGTGGAACAATGATTCCTACAAACGCTATGAGCCCGCTTACCGCTACTGCAGAAGCTGCTGCTAGTGAAGCTGCCCCGATTACTATCCACCGTACTCTTCGTGGGCGAATACCTAGCGAAAGCGCTTCTTCTTCGCCGACGGCAAGAACGTCCAAAGCTCCTTTCATGGAAAACATAACTATTAGAGAAATTCCGGCATATGGAAGAATCATAAGAACCTCGTCCCAACCACTTGTGCTGAGGCGACCCAATATCCAGCTATAGACCTGTCTTAATGTCGCCGATTCTCGCTGTTGGATATATGTTTGTATTGCAGTAAATAATGATGCAACAGCCACTCCGGCAAGAAGCAAGCTTGCAGTGCTCGTAGATCTTCCTACAGCACCACCAACCGCCAATGTGATTGCCACTGCTATGGCTGAGCCTAAAAAAGCGGCTATTGGTAGCGCATCAAACATGCCTTCTCCATTGGTAGCACCGGAGACAATAGCTATAGTTGCGCCTAGACCTGCCCCAGCTGCTACACCAAGTAGATAAGGATCAGCAAGCGGGTTTCTAAATACACCTTGATAAGAAGCTCCAGCTACTGCGAGGAGTCCCCCTACTATCAAACCAAGGATAATCCTTGGCAGTCGCACATCCCACACAATGGCTTCTTGTATTGTGGAGAGTCCTGAGTCAAGCGAAATACCGGGAAGCCGATTGAGGATCTCAAGAAAAATTCGGTCAGGCCGAATGGATACGGGCCCAAATAAAAGACTGGCCAGAATTGATGCAAGAAGGATAAGAGAAGCTCCTGCAACTAACCCTGACGTTAGTTCGGCAGGGGCTTCCTGCTGCTCTTTCTTCTTGTTACTATCCAATTGTTTCCACTGCAGTCATTTGCTCTACAGCAGAAGCGATTGCTTCTAAGAAGTCCACAACTCTTGGACCCCATCTTGAAGCAATATCATCATCCAATTCGATAACCTTTCCTTCGATTACTGCTGAAAGAACATTCCATCCATTCCGCTCAGTTACTGTCTCTATGTTTTGAGCACAACACTTTGTATCAGCTAAGAAAATTAAATCTGGGTTCTGTGAAAGGATGTACTCTTCTGAAAGTTGAGGATATCCAGACCCTGCCCCTTCGGCTTCGTCAGCAATATTTGTCAATCCAAACAATGCATACACTTGACCGATAAATGTTGAAGATGTGACCGAGAAATAAGTGGGGTCTAATTCGTGGTAGAAGGTCAAGGAAGAGCCATCGGGAACGTCGACGCTATCCATAAGCTCATCGATTTTCTGTTGCATTTCCTGAACTGTGCTTTCAGCTCCAGCACTTGCTCCTGTAGCTGTTCCCAGCTGGGTTATTTGTAGATAAGTATCATCAAGGCTGGTCGCTGCGTATTGCGTCAATGAAGGTATACCCACGTTTGATAGGCCTTGTTCAATGTCCTCTGGAAGATAAGAATGGACAACGAGATCAGGTTCTAAAGCCAATATCGCTTCTAGGTTCGGTGAAAAGCCTGATATGTCTGAGGTCGGGGCCTCAGGAGGATAGTTTGACTGATCATCAACAGCAATAACTTGATCCCCAGCACCGATGGCAAAGAGCATTTCCGTAGCTGTAGGTGATAGCGACAATATCCTTGTTGGTTGATCGACTAATACGAGATCACCAGTTGGAGTTTGAAGCGTTACCGGGAAAGCAGCATTTAGTTGTTCGGTGACGTCAACTTCATTCATTGACTCCATCTGCTGGCTGGAATCAGTAGTTGTAGCTTGCCCAGTCGCAACTACTTGTGTTGAGGAACTTGAACAACCGCTCATTAACCCTAGAGCTAGAACTATTGCGGTAAGCGGTAGTAATACTTTAAATATTTTCATTGGATACCCCCCCTCGGGTAGTAGACGAGACGCAGACTGGGTATCCAGCAACGAACTTGTTCTTACCTCGAGAATGTTCGTTTTGAGATGGACTCGACCGGGCTCAAATGCTTCTGCATTGTTACCGTTGCGGGACAGCGCTGGAATTAAACCAGACTTCGGAACCACCACAAAAAATTATTAAATTTTCAAATCAAAGTCTAGCACTTCATGTCCCTTGTGATGCCCAAACTGGCACTTGATCAAAGAATTTGACTTAAGAATAACTTTGTTCTGTCTTCATTTGGGTCAGTGAAGAAATGTTCCGGAGTTCCTACTTCAACTATCTCTCCACTCTCCATGAATATTATCCTATCCGCGACTTCGCGAGCGAAACCCATTTCGTGAGTGACTACCATCATCGTCATCCCGCCTAATGCTAAATCCTTCATTACATCAAGTACTTCTTTTATCATTTCTGGGTCTAGTGCTGATGTTGGCTCATCAAAGAGCATTATCTTTGGCTCCATAGCAAGAGCTCTCGCTATAGCAACTCTTTGTTGTTGCCCACCAGAAAGTTGACCAGGAAATTTTGATGCTTGTTCGGGTATTCCTACCATCTCCAATAATTCTTGGGCCTTTGTTTCAGCATCAGCCTTAGGCATTTTGCGAACCCATTTGGGTGCCAAAGTTACGTTATCTAGAACTGTAAGATGCGGGAAAAGATTGAATTGTTGAAAGACCATACCTACCTCGGAGCGAATCTTTTCAATGTTGCGTAAATCATTCGTAAGCTCAACACCATCAACTACTATCGTTCCTCGTTGGTGAGCTTCGAGCCTATTGATGCAACGAATCCAAGTTGATTTCCCGGACCCTGAGGGGCCTAGTACAACTACAACTTCTTGTTCAGCAATCGTAGCTGTAACGCCTTTTAAGGCTTGGAAATCCCCAAACCATTTATCTACATTTTCGCAAACGATCATGTCTGGTCGCGTTTCCTGTTTCATTTCTGAACTCATTGTTTCTATTTCTGAACTCATTGGGCATTTCCTCCCTTAATTGCGAATACATTTACCTTACTTCTCATCTCACTCATCTTTCGCCTAGTCCCACGCGTTCTTCCAACTTCTGACTGTATTTGGACATTGAGAAAGCAACCAGGAAATAGATTGCAGAAATTAAGAGCAAACCTTCTCTTTTGACTCCAAGAAAATCCGTCTGCGCTGGAACAACGTATGCAGCGATTCGGAGAATATCAAAAGCTCCCACGATAGCAACGAGGGAAGTCTCTTTGAATACACCAATTGCTTGGCCAACAAGAGGCGGTATGGAGACTCTGAGTGCTTGAGGGATGACAATAAAACCCGTTCTTTGACTGGTCGTTAGACCGATTGCATCCGCTGCTTCATATTGCCCCCTCATCACAGACTGAAGGCCTCCTCTTACATTCTCAGCTAAATATGCGGCGCTGAAAAGTGTGTACCCTGTGACGATGGCAGCTAGCTCGGCTATTTCCATTCCTGCAGGTAAGAATAGGGGCAAGATGTTAGAAAAGAAGAACAGTATTGTGATCAGTGGAACCCCACGCACTGATTCTATGTATACCGTGCAAAGCACTCGAGCTATTGGCATTGATGACGTTCGACCAAGCGCCAGTAATACTCCGAGCGGAAAACTCAAGAGGAGAGTCAGAACAGCCACGAATAGTGTTAAAGAGAATCCCCCAAGGTACGTGGGTCCTTGAAGGTCAAGTGTTGATGGGGAATTAATTGCTGTAATCAACCAATGGAGAACAATGATAAATCCAGCCCAAAAGCTAACAAAACGTAACCTAGTCCTATTATCTGCAGCAAAGTTTGGTGCCAAGAGCGCAGCCAAAGCTAGGAGCAAAAAACTTATTCTTACTTTTTGGAGCATCGGGTATATACCAAAAAAAGCAGCAATCCAGTTAAATGCTGCGAACATCAGAAGCGCTATAGCAACCAATCGGCCTTTCTCGCCGATTGATGGGTTTGTAAGTGGGTAAAGGATAAGGAAACCGAAACCTATGAAAAGTAAACCAATTGGTATGTCTGTTGAGAACACGCGTCCATAGTCAAAGTCGGGGTCCCTCAATACAATCCAATTCAAAACGAATGGAGATAATAGCCAAAGAACCGAAAGGACAATTTTAGCTTTTGGAATTTGGACTAGGTCCCGTGCTACCCCTGCAAGCAGAAACGCGCCGACCAGAAGCAAGAGCATCACAGTGAAAGGTAGTTTTGTACTCATCGCTACTGTTCTGCCTGATTCTGCTATGAGTTCACCATCTGTGAAGGCATAGTGGCCGTAAGGGACGGTCCATAAACTAAAAACAAGCACCGCAAGGCAGCCGAAGGAAAACCATATCGTTGGAACGTCAATGGGAAGCATGCTTTTATCGCTTCCTATTTTTAGCAAACACCCAAGAAACAAAAGGGCAACTGTAGCGATAAGCCATCCACCCCTAGCATTTGCGGAAATTGGCGCCAATGAAGCAAATATTGCTGCTCCTACACCCAAGTTGAGTACCCAGGTCCCTACCCGTTTCGTTTTTAAGACTCCATTTGATCTCCATATCGCAAGTGAGACACCTGTGAGGACCATTAAGCACCCAAGTGTGAACCAAACGCGTATGAACTGATTAGCTGGATAGCCTTGAGCCATCAATAACCGCATATTTGTCGCTACTGCGGCCCAACGTCGTTCACCGCTGAGGATAAATCCCAGCAGGCCTTTAATGGAATAAAGCGCCAGAAAACCGAAAACTATTGTAAGAACTGTATTTGGCACATTTGAGAACAAGTTTTTTTTCACCCATTCACCTGTAGAGCGCTTTGGAGTCTCTGGTGCCTTAGCTGGACTTGGAAGTTTCATTTCATCCATGTCAACGCTCCACGATCTTGAGCCGCACATTGAAGAAATTTACTGCTACAGAAATAGTTAAAGAACAAGCAAGGTAAAAGAGCATCCATATAGCAAAGACTGAAAGGTTCTTTCCGGTTTGGTTTCCAACAGTTTGGCCTACCTGGACAAGGTCGCTGAATCCGACAGCTATAGCCAAGGAGGTATTTTTGGTTAGGTTAAGGTATTGGTTGCCGAGCGGAGGCATCATTACTCTAAGGGCCTGTGGGAGGATAACTGTTCGTAGGGCAGTTGACCTTTTCATACCCAGCGAGTTCGCTGCTTCTATTTGCCCTTTTGGCACAGCAAGAATTCCTCCACGAACTATTTCAGCTATGAACGCAGCTGTATAGAGGACTACTCCAAAGAAGACTGCTGCAAAGCCAATTGACATTGTTAGTCCGGACGGCCCATACTTTTCAAATTTGCCTGGCTTGATTACTTCAGGGCGATCAACACCGAAAGGTCCGCCAGTTCTCCCGTTACCAAATTTATTTTCGAGGACTTCGAAAAGGTCACTTGAAGAATTGATCATCCAACTTGTTAGACCAGGCCATACAACGAAAATAACAAGTATGGAGGTGATAGCTCCGACTCCTGCGAAGATTATTCGGAATTTATCATCATCGTTTAATCGAGCCGCCCCGCCGGGTGTCCTTCGCGAATGGAGAAAGTTTTGTATCCAACGTCCGGCTATTAAAATTGCTGAGATTGATAATGCTATTTGAAGAATCTCCTCGGGGATCTTTGAAATGCCATCGCTGATGACTCCGAAGATGCTGCCTACCCAGGAGAAAATAGGGTGGATAAACCAACCAATTAAAGCAAAAGTTCCTAATACACCAGAGGACCATAACCAAGGAAAGGTATCTTGACCCGTTTCATCATGTAACTTCGACCTCTGGTTATATACATATCTGGCTGCGATAGCTCCGAGAATCATGAAAACAGCCCATTGATAAAAACCGTCCGCTATAAATACTCGGGGTATTGACACGCCTTTGTTTGACCATATAACCCAATTATCCCAACCGGAATCAAACTCGAGATCTCCCAAATTTGCAAGGATTGCTCCGTAAAGCAGTATCTGGACAAGCAAGGGAATATTGCGAAGAGTTTCCACAAAGATTGCTCCAACTTTTTTCACAAGCCAGTTATTTGACAGACGAGCTAACCCGATGATCAACCCCAGTAGCGTGGCGAAAAAGATTCCTGCGGTAGCTAGGCGGATCGTATTCACCATTCCTACCCACAATGCTCGACCTCCTGTGGAAGGCCTGGTGTCGATACCCTCGGATAGGTTTATGCCCGGGTCAACACTTAAGAAATCAAACCCTGTTGAAATATTTCGTGCAGTGAGGTTATCACGAGCTTGACTTGAGAGAAACCAAAGGGAAAAGATCACTAGGGCAAGTGCACCGATTTGGAATAACCACTTAACGACAATAGCGTCTCGGTAAAACGGTGGTTTTTGGTGATGATATTTTGAGGTGCTTTCCTCTGCTGTGATGCTCACTGCATAACCCCTGATATTTACTCTACTTTTGACATATTAATACTGATTTGGACATTCCGTTGGAGCCCAAGCTATTTGGGGTAAAAAGAAGTGACTCCGGAGCGCATCTAGTGCACTCCGGAGCCTCAACTAATTTTTTGTGCTTTTCCGCTACTTAGCGTGCGGGTGGTGCATAGATGAGTCCACCATCTTGCCATCCTGCGTTGGATGATCCGTCACGTGTTAGCCCAACCGGGTTTAGGTTACGTGAGTAGATTTCGTCATAGTTACCAACCTGGCTTATGACTTGCTGGAATGCGTCAGCTGATAGTCCCATTAGGGATTGAAGTTCGCCTTCTCCACCCATGAGTCTTTGTGCTTCTGCATCGTATGAGTCATTGCCTACAACGCTTGATGCATTGCTTGAGTTGATTCCCTTTTCTGAAGCGATGATAGTCGCGTAAACAGTCCAGTTAACAACGTCTGCCCATTGGCTATCATTTTGTCCATAAGTTGGACCTAATGGCTCTTTGGAGATAGGTGCTCCTGGGAATATTACCCATTCTTCACCTTCAGGTTGTTGCTGAGCTTTTCGTCCAACAAGCGCAGAACCGTCTGTTGTGACTACATCACATGCGCCAGAGATGAAGTTGTCGGTAACGATATCAAAATCTTCATATGTTTGAAGATTGATTGTGATACCAGCTGCTTCCGCTGCGTCACCGATATTTTTCTCTGTTGTTGTTCCTGCGTTTGTACAAATGGTCGCTCCATCAAGGTCTGCGACTGTGCTGGATCCTGAGAATCCATCAGATGCTTTACCCATTAGTTGTTGACCGTCGTAATAGGTTGTTGGACCAAAATCCATTCCCACGTCGGTGTCACGACTTTGAGTCCATGTCGTATTACGCATCAGAACGTCAATATCTCCTGATTGAACAGCAGTGAATCGTTCAGCTGCTGTCAAAGCGACAAAGTTTACGGCTTCTGCGTCACCAAGTACTGCTGCAGCTACTGCGCGGCAGAAATCAGCGTCAAATCCGACCATTTTACCTGCTGGATCTAACGTTGAGAATGCAACTGCTGCTCCAGAGACACCACAGTTTAGGGTTCCTCTTTCTTGAACAGTTTCAAGAAGGCTTCCGCCTTCTGCAGTCAATGTGACTTCATCACTGCTACTTGCAGAACTGTCTGATCCATCATCGTCGCCACAGGCTGCGGCTACGAGGGTAAATGCAAACAGTACGGCGAGGAGCTTAATTAGCTTACTCTTGTGAGTCATTTTATTCCTCCCATATCGCGAATAAGTTGATGGGCTGTCCCATCATGCTGCGATATCTGTTCAATCTACATCTTTTCTATTTACTTTGTTTACAGAATTAACAATGTAATGTTTTTGTCACAAACTCAATTTTATATTCCACCTCAACTATAAGCCCAGTGGGTAAGGTCATTGTGTGTCACTTATACGTACGCTTTTGATTAGGGTTTCAGGACCCGATCAATTAGGAGTTTCAGCCGAATTATTTGAGGTGCTGTCCGCAATTGGTGCTGTTGTGAAAGACATTGAACAAATTGTTGTACGCCGGAGGTTGACGCTAGACGTATTAGTTGAAGTAGATAAGAGCGATGACGCTTTAAAAGATCTTCTTCTCTTCGGGTATCAGAGAGGTTTGCAGATTGACGTTGAAGAAGTTGATGGTGAACCGACCGAATATGCTGAGCAATGTGTGGTTACTCTGATCGGTAGAAGTATCACTCCTAGTGAACTCATGCTGGCTACGCGAGCTATTTCTGATTGCGAGGGAAATATTGATAGGATAATCCGACTTTCACGCTATCCAGTGATGAGCTATGAACTCGCCGTGAATGGTGGGAACCTAGATGAAATCAAACAGGGGCTTTTGCAGGTAGCGTCGAAAACGCCTGAATTAGATATAGCAGTTCAGCCGCTAAATCTGAGCAGAAAAGCTAAACGCTTAGTAGTTCTTGATGTCGATTCAACGCTTATCCAAAATGAAGTTATCGATTTATTGGCTGAACAAGCGGGTTGTGGTGCAGAGGTTTCAGGTATCACTGAGTTAGCGATGAGAGGTGAAATAGATTTTGAAGAGTCTCTTCTGCAGAGAGTTAACTTACTTAAAGGCTTGGATGAGCTTGGGGTTGAAAGAGCTTGGCAAAACTTGAAACTAACTCCTGGAGCCAGAACATTTTGTCGGACACTTGGAAGGCTTGGGTTCACAACAGCGATAGTGAGCGGAGGGTTTTCAATTTTTGCTGAACGTCTCCAACGTGAACTGAACATCAAGCATGCTAGAGCAAATGAGCTTGAGATCGTTGGTGGCCGACTAACAGGTCGAGTTGTTGGTCCTATCGTTACTCGCAAAGCGAAGGCTGAATTTCTGTGTGAAATCGCGGAGATTGAAGGAGTGGCGATTGACCAGACTGTCGCTGTTGGAGATGGCGCAAATGACCTTGATATGTTAACTATCGCCGGGTTGGGCATTGCATTTAATGCAAAGCCAATAGTTCAGGATGCGGCTAAC
>Ga0208277_1000099_pt1 | contig 48066 bp, 40 predicted proteins | sample ETNtaG_5_FD_185782 | JGI IMG/M metagenome (GOLD analysis project Ga0208277, IMG submission 185782) | Marine microbial and viral communities from oxygen minimum zone, Eastern Pacific Ocean - ETNP201406SV205 (SPAdes) (version 2) | ecosystem: Environmental > Aquatic > Marine > Oceanic ...
CTCTCGATTTGTTGTTCCCACTCAAGGGGAATGCTGCAAGTCGAAAGGAAGGCGAGGAGAAAGAGACCATTTCTGCACTTGACCGAGTTCGTGCAGGTGTGATGCTCGCACGGGATGCGGTCAAAGCAGTCAGCGTTACGGCAATGGAGGCCCTCCGAGAAGGTGCAACCTTCATCGGAATTGTTGGTGAGAAAAATGAATTGGTCGATCCCTTCGAGCACCTCGATGCTCCAATTTGGTCAGACCGACCCCCTCAAGAATTGATGAAACTGGCCTTCCGCTATTGTGAAGAATTGACCATGAGAGAGGCTGGAAATTTCTATCATTCCTTCAAATATCTCCCAGACGAACAACGTAATGCCATGTGCGCAGTCTATGCATTCTGCCGCAGAGCAGACGACATCGCTGATGGTGACTGGGCCGACAGATTCCCTGGCAGCCAAGGTGAAATGGACCCAGAAGCAGTTGCTTACCGTGAGCAATTAGAAAGCCTTCAAGATCAAGGAACAATTCTTGATGAAGAAGCATACCTCAACAAGATCACTCAACTCTTCTTCTTCAGGAAAAAGCTCTCCACATGCTACTCTGAGGTCTATTCCACAGATCCTGTCTTCCTCGCACTGAAGGAGACTGTCGATCGTTATTCAATCAGCAGAGAGGTCTTTGACGATCTCATTTCAGGAATGGAAGATGACCTTTACAACAACAGATACCGCAGTTTTGATGAATTGTATGTCTATTGCTATAGAGTCGCATCTGTGGTTGGTTTAATGTGCATTGAAATCTACGGATACGAAGATCCACGAGCCAAGAAATTCGCAGAGTCATGGGGGATTTTCATGCAACTTACGAATGTGTTGCGTGACGTGGGCGAGGATATCCAGCGGGACCGAGTCTACTTGCCAATGGATGAACTTGAAGCCAACGGCATCACTGAACCAGAGCTTGGTGAACAAGTGGTTCTGAACAAGCAATGGGAACCCTACTGCAGAGATTATGCCCGACGCGCTCGAACCTACCTTGCTGAAGCACGACAACTCCTCCCCCTTCTGCCTCGCAGGACACGCTACTCTCCTGCGGCAATGATTGCGTTTTACGACAAAATTCTGCGCCAGATCGAAAAAGAGCAGGGTGACGTGTTCACGAAGCGAGTCAAACTCAACAAGGTTCAGAAGATCAGCCTTGCAGCAGCCGTCTACATGAGACACAGGCTTCTACCTGCCTTCCTCGACCCAGTATGGGCTGGCTTGGCAAGGATTGGCTTGTTGCCTGCCGTTTGAGTTGACAGCTCGAGCAGGAGATTTTGCTTGCTTGAAAGGCAAAACAGTTGCACATTACTCAATGATGCACCTTATTATTGAACAGTGTTCAGCCCGCAACATGGCAAGCAAGGGCATGGCCGATGAAACCCCGCTCAAAAGCATGGATGAAATCAAATGGTTTCATTCAATTCCCCTTAATGATGGGACGGTCACCCCAGGGCTGGATGCATCGATGGCGAAACTCGAGCAAATCTGCCTTCCAAAAGATTTGAGCGGAAAAACTGTGCTCGACATTGGTGCATGGGACGGTTTCTTCTCTTTTCAAGCGGAGCGAAATGGAGCGAAGAGGGTCCTCGCCACCGACCACTTCTGTTGGAGTGGGCCTGGATGGGGTACAAAAGATGGTTTCAATTTCGTCCACAACGCTTTGGATTCCAAGGTTGAATCTTTGGACATCGACGCAATGGACGTTTCCCCCGACAATGTTGGGCAGTTCGATGTCGTCATGTTCCTTGGCGTTCTTTACCACCTTCAAGACCCGATGGCTGGTCTACGAGTTGCCGCAAGCGTGTGCAAGGAACTATTGATCATCGAAACTGTCGTCGATGACCTTCATCGATGGAAACCCTCGATGGTGTACTATCCTGGTGATTCACTCAACGAAGACGACACAAATTACTGGGCACCGAATGTTGCTGCAATGAAGGGAATGTTGAAGGATCTTGGTTTTTCCAAGGTCGACGTTGTTTATCCTGTTCGCCCTTGGATTCGGTATTCGTTCCCAGTGCGCTTTGCAGCATCTGTCAAAGCCATGTTGACGAGGAGAGGACCATTCAGTCAAACCATCAATCAAGGCCGCATGTCATTCCATGCTCGCCGCTGAACCTGTGAATGAATCAAACCGTTCGAGTGAACGCTTGGATGCCAGTGATGTAGCGTCCAAGAATGAGATTGTGAATGTCGTGCGTCCCCTCATATGTCTTGACTGATTCGAGGTTGGCCATGTGTCGCATGACTGGGTATTCGTCAAGAACACCGTTGGCGCCATGGATGTCACGTGACACGCGAGCGATTTCAAGCGCTATGTCGACGTTGTTCATTTTCGCAAGTGAAATTTGTTCATTGAACCATGTCCCATCGTCTTTCTTTCGTCCCAAATGATAGGCCAAGAGTTGTCCTTTGGTGATTTCCCGAAGCATCCAAGCCAATTTATTCTGAACCAATTGATAAGAAGCGATTGGGTGGTCGAATTGTATTCGAGACAGAGCATAGGTCTTGGCGCTATGGAAACAAGCCATTGCAGCACCTAGAGCGCCCCAAGAAATTCCGAATCTGGCATTGTTCAAACAAGAGAATGGACCACGTAGACCCTTCACGCCCGGCAATATACGATCTTTTGGAATCTTACAATCTTGGAAGACAAGTTCGCTGGTAACCGAGGCTTTGAGGGAATGCTTTCCTTTCATTTCAGGTGCACTAAATCCTTCATCGTCTTTCTCGACAATGAATCCTCGAATGACGCCATCGAGCTTTGCCCAAACGATCGCCACATCTGCAATTGTTCCGTTTGTAATCCACATTTTAGCACCATTGAGCAGGTAATGGTCACCCATATCTTCGGCTTTGGTAATCATATCACCTGGGTTTGACCCATAATCTGGTTCAGTCAGACCAAAACATCCAATCCATTCCCCAGAGGTCATCTTTGGAAGGTAGTGGTTTTTCTGCTCCTCGCTTCCAAAATCCCAAATTGGGTACATTGCCAAAGAGCCTTGAACTGAAGCAAATGAGCGAAGTCCAGAGTCGCCTCGCTCGAGTTCTTGACAAATCAAACCATAGGCGACATACGACAAGCCCGGGCAGCCGTAGCCTTTGAGTGGCGCACCAAGTACACCCATTTCACCCAGTGCAACACGCCATTCATCGAGGAAAACGCCCTCTGCACAGGCATGCTCAATCTTTGGCAGAACTTCTTCATCAACCCAATCACGCACCATGTCGCGAATCATGATTTCTTCTTCTGTCAATAGACTTTCAATGTCGTAAAAATCGACGCCTTCGTATGGTTCCATGGGACCCCTCAGTACCTCGTGGACAGAGGCGCTTCAAGAACCTAACCATAGAGGGCTGCGCCAGATACAGATCAGGACTTCGAACGTCCTCGCCAATTTGCATACCATCTTTGGAGGGTTGAACTGTTCATGTAAATCAATCCAAGGATGGTTCCCGGCACTGCAACAACAACTGCACTGAGGACTGCCACAGTCATGATGCTGTTATCCACCTCAACTGGTTGCTCAGGTACGAACGAAACGATGTTGCCGAAACTGGTGATGATGAATCCTTCACGGTGTTCATTTTCCCAAACCACTGAAATCGATCGTCCTGCGATGACTGGATCCCATTCTGTTGCATCCTCTGCTACGATTTGGGCATAGGCCTCAGAAATAATCGGTTGTTGCCTGACTGTTGCAAAGGGCGCCATTTGAATCAAGGTCGTGCCGTCATGACCTCGTGATACAGCAGTGAAATCACCGGAAAGCGTTCCAAATTGCATCAAATTTTCTGTGCTTGATTTGCTGGGGTCGATGAGATCCAATCGAATCGCTTGAGTTTTGAGGCCGCTGGCGAACCCAACACACTCATTCAATGTCGGATCTGCACAATCTGCACCAATCCAAGTTTCAGTGCTGGTGCCGGCCAAAAAAGTCACTTCATGGGTTTGGCTAATAACTGCAAGCCCATGGCTCAATGTTGCCACGATGCAAATTTGTTCTTGACGGTGACAAGTGATGTCGGTAACCTCAGAATTGTATGTTCCTTCAAGTTCAATCAGCCCGGTGCCTTCTGAAAATTTCCAAACGCTACCATCAACCGCACCGAAATAGGCGTAATCACCAGAAGGACGCCACTCAACTGCTGTGAGATCTAATCCAAAGACGGCCCCCGAACCATTCACGGGACCAATGCTGTAATCTGCAGCAACATAACGCATAGCCATGCCAAAGTCGCCAGCCATCAATGCGGTTTTCCCACCAGGATGCCAAGCCACATCTTGGAAGGGTTGAGAGCGACCAGAGTTCAATTCGACATCGCCGCTTCGGTCGCCAGCATTGTTTGCAGATAAGAGACGAGCGTAGCCATCTTCACCTGCGATCAAAACATGAAGCCCGTCGGGCGACACAGCGCCGGTGTTGATACCGAGATCATTGTCGGAAAGTGTATCTTCGAGTTTGAGTTCAATCAACGATTCTGGTTGTGATTGCACGCTTGGCGCCATCATCAGAACCATCATGATCAACGCAAGCATTGCCTTCCGCATACCCCCGCCAGCAAGCATGAGAAGAAAAACCCCACAGAAGAAAAGAACCACGACTTCAACGCCCGTGTACCTTCCCTTTCTATGGTGAGCCTTATGTTCAAGAGCGGTTTGGAGGGAGCATGGAGCGGTTTGCAGTCAAGCGCGGTTTAGAGAAAAAGATGGGCGGGAATGCTGGTTTAGCCAAATTAGCAGCACAATACTTCGACAACCTCCAAGTGAACGGTGAAGGTGTCTTTACCGGAGAATACGGTATTATGACTCACATCAGCGGTGAATTCGATGCTGATGGAAAACTCGCCCTCGACGTTCAACAACTCAAAGGTTCAGATCTTTCTTCATTCCTTGGTGCCGAAGGAGGCAGGGAAAAAGCAATGGAATCACGCCGACGATACTCTTCGTTCCTCGATGAAGCCACTGGCTACACCCCCAAACAGAGAGGGGACAAAGCAAAGGAAGAAGCTAAGAAGTTCTCCAAGGCTAAATCTGCAATCAAGATGGCATTGAAGACCATTGAAATGAGTTCAAGTTTGAGCGATGAGACCATTGCAAAGGCACATGAAATGATTGCAGAATTAGAATCGATGATTGAATCTGGAACTGCACCATCTGAAGGTAAGGTCAAGAAACTCAACGACCTACTTTGAACACGACTTGGGAGGCATTGGCATGGACATAGAAGCCATCCTCGAAGCCCACCGAGAACAATGCCCTCGCATTGATGAACTGAATGATCAACAAAAGTCAAGGCTGGCGTTGATGGTTGGGAGCGTTGACGAGACCGTGGGCATCAACCACTTGGTCGATTGTTTGGCAGATGGAACAAGCATTGGCGGGGATGGAACGATTCGCTGCTATGTTGGATTTGAACCATCAGGCAAGGCTCATATTGGTTGGAAGGTGCTCTCACTTCAATTGCGAAGAATGCTCGACGCTGATGCAAATGTGTTGATTTTCCTCGCGGATTGGCACGCATGGGTGAACGACAAATTCAACGGCGTCATGGAAGACATACAAACCACAGCGATATACATGGAAGAGACATTCCGGGCCCTCCTTGGCTACCCGGAAGAAGGTGACGGGCCCGGCCAATTGAGGTTCTTGTGGGCTTCAACCCTCATGGACAGCGGCGACTATTGGGCACGCGTTCTGCGGTGTTCCAAGGGTGCAACATTGGCCATGGTCCGAAAAACATTCACCATTATGGGACGGGATGAATCATCTTCAGATCATGACCTTTCCAAGTTCTATTATCCTGCAATGCAAGCAAGCGACATCTTTGAACTCAAGATCGATGTTGCTCTCGGCGGAATGGACCAGCGTAAAGCCCACATGTTCATGCGGGATGTTGCCACAAAATGGGGCTGGAGGAAGGCAACCTGCATACACACTCCAATCATTTCATCACTCAAAGCAACTGGCACACGGATGGAAAGTTTCGACCATAAGATGAGCAAGTCTGACCCATCTGGTGCAATTTTGCTGCACGATGCTGAAAATATTCTGCGGAACAAGATGAAAAAGCACGCTTACCTCAATCCGGAGGATGAGCATTCTCCAGTCTACGAACTCGCAGAACATGTGGTTCTTCCTGAATGGGGTGAAATTGTCGTAACTCCAAATCCAAAGTTTGGCGAACCATCAACTTGGACGGATTTAGCAGCATTCAAGACCGCTGTAAGCAATGGCACACTTCATCCATTGGATGCGAAACTCGGTGTTGCTGCAGGCATCAGTCGGGGCCTTGAAACCGTAGCTGAACACTTTGAAGCCCATCCCGAAACCCTCGATGCGGTGACAAAATTACGAAAGTGAGTCACTCTTCGTGAAGAGAAAATCCTTCTTCGACGCTGTGGATGTCCAAACGCAAGATTCGCCGTGTGTCACGAATGTAATCCCTTGATGGCAGGTGGTCAACACCAATCTTCGCATTGACAGTGATGCAATCACCTGGAGAAAATTGATCAACATATTCATCGGTGAGGACAGCCGTGATGGTAGGAACATCATCAGGCAACTGTTCATCTTTCAGGCATGTTGGATCGAATAATTCGACGTACTGGATGTCCTCATAGTAATTCGTTTCAAGGTCCATACGGATATCAAATGGGTCGGGTAAATCTTCTTTTTTAGCCCCTTTTTGGCGCTTCTTAATGCCGTTTCGGAGACACACGCCGCAGTATTCGACCTCTTTTCGAGGCCGAGCAAGTCGTTCATCGACCGTCCATTGATGACCACATACATTGCAAATGTATGCTGAACGCTTGAGCCATCCCATGGCTCGACTGGTGCTATGGACAACGGCATCAAAGCGTAAAAAACGAGTTCTGTCACGCATTCGCAGGTCGATGAGGTGATACCTGTTCAACTCTGAAATACCCACGATTCGAATCACGGGCCGAGGCTTAATGTTGTGATTTCGAAATTGCTCTTCAATGACGATTTGTCCAGATTGAAGGCATTTATCCATATCGCTCAGGAAGGATTGTCCGAGTCCCTTATGTGCCTCGAGGTCAGACCATTTGATCTCAAAACCCCAGACCGCTTCTTCACTTCCTTCCAAAGCCGCAAAGTCTGCTTTGCTGTTTTTTTGAAAGAAGGTGCGCCATGCTGCGAGGAGTTGTTTTTCTTTGGGCGTGGGTTCGGTTCCGGTTTTCTTCGACATGGAACTTGAGCCCTATTCCGACGGCTTTCAAAGGTTTCGCTCAGTACAGGAATTTCACTCGAATTGAAAAAAATACCAAGGCTAAGGTTCATGAGTCTCATTCATCTCGAGGAAATTGTCCCCTCTATGAGGAGGAGTGTGTACCCTATGACCAATATCGTTGTTCTCGTTAAACAAGTTCCAGACACCAATGCTAAAATCGTCGTCTCTGGCGATAGAGTGGACCTTTCTGCAGTAAAGAAGGTCATGAGCCCCTACGATGAATTTGCTGTTGAAACGGCGCTAAAGCATAGGGAGGCGGCTGGCGGTGAAGTCACTGCGCTTACCCTCGGCGGAGCAGGTGCAGACAAAGTCCTAAAGGATGCTAAAGCAATTGGCGTCGACCATATCGTTCGAATTGACAGCGAGGGTGAACATGATTCAAATGCACTTCAATCCGCTCTTGCCAATGTGTTGACACAAATGGGAGCCGAAGTGGTCTATTGTGGCAAATCTGCCGCTGACACAGGTGCGGGATCTACCGGCCCAGGCATTGCCGAGCGAATGGGTTGGGCATCGGTTTCAAACATCACATCGATCACCTTTGACGGCGGCATCAATGTCGTTGCACCAAGCGAAGGTGGCAACGCAAGAATTTCCGTACCGCTTCCAGCAGTGGTCTCCTGCGATAAGGGAGACATGAAGGTCCGAAAGCCAAACGTGAAGGGCATCATGCAGGCGAAAAAGGCAAAGGTTGAGGTCAAAAGTGTCGACATTCAAGCATCGACCGTTTCAGTTGTTGCTCACAGCATGCCACCTGCAAAGCCAGCTGGTAAATCCTACGAAGGCGGCGCAGCCGCCGCAGAAGTCGCACGATTGCTCAGAGATGAGGCAAACGTAATTTGAGGTGACCACCATGACAGAAACAATTGTAATTGCTGAAATCGCAAAAGGAACCATTCACGCCACAACCTCTGAACTTGTCACAGCAGCATCCGCAATGGGAAGCGCACCAATTGTGATCGTTCCCTGCACTGATGCTTCAATCGCTGACGCTGCTGCATCCATTCAAGGAGCAAGCAGAGTCATCGCTGCAAAATCGGACGCGTTCACCAACTACGACGCTGCCGGTTGGGCATCTGCTCTCGACGCCATCGCGCCTGCTGGAACAATTCTTACCGCTGCCACGCCACAATCAAAGGACCTCGCAGCTCGGCTCGCAGCTCGACGAAACCTTTCGGTCGTGCAAGATGTCGTTGCCATCAATGGAAACCAATTGACTTCACCAGTGTATTCAGGTAAAGCAATGCAAACCGTTGCGCTCTCCGGACCAGCAGTGGTGAGCGTTCGTGCCAATGTGTTCGATGCAGCACCAAGTGGTGGTTCAAACGAAGTTTCTGTTGTCGATACAACTGGTAATGTGGCCACTGCTGTTCAAGAGTTCATGGCTCGAGCATCCCAGCGTCTCGATGTTTCTGAAGCAAACATCATCATCTCTGGTGGCCGAGGAATGGGATCTCCTGACAACTTCGTCCATCTTGAAGCGATTGCAGATACCATCGGTGCGGCCGTGGGCGCATCACGTGCAGCCGTCGATACTTGGGAAGCCATACCACACTCCATGCAAGTTGGACAAACTGGAAAAACTGTCAATCCAAACCTGTACATTGCTGTTGGTATTTCTGGTGCGATTCAGCACCTTGCAGGAATGCGATCTTCGAAATACATTGTAGCCATCAACAAAGACGCTGACGCTCCAATCTTCCAACATGCCGATTATGGTATTGTAGGCACTTGGGAAGAAGCACTCCCTGTGCTTCAATCCACACTTTCTGGCATGATGGCATAATCAGGCATACTTGCCTCGACCGTACATGCCACCAGGACCAGCCCCCTCGCCAACGAATGGATTCGTCGCGCGCTCATGCCCAATTGTTGTGAGCGGCCCATGACCGGGGTAAACGATCGTATCGGCCTCAAGTGGCCACAATTGCGTGTGGATTGAGGATGCAAGCACATCAAAGTCACCACCAGTATCAGGTAGGTCTGTTCGACCAACTGAACCGGCGAACAAGGTATCGCCAACAAACAAATGATTTGGCCCGCCTTCGACGAGCAGGTTCAAACAACAACCACCTAGGGTGTGACCGGGTGTATGAAGAATTGAAAATGGAAGGGTTCCAAACTCCATGGTCGTGAGCGGAACAAGTGGCTCATCTGCGACTGCAGGTGTTGGGGCATTGAAGCCCCATCGGCGCGCAGAGGACTGTGCAAGCGTCTGAAGATAGGTGTCATCTTCGTGTAAGTACCACTTCACAGGATAGTGGAGAAGTAGATCAGGGATGTGGCCACTATGATCAAAATGTGCATGTGTGTTGACCAAAGCCACAACGCTCCGGTTTGGAATGCCCTCCAGTTTGGCCTCCTCTGAAGTTGAAGGTCCATTGGACCAATCAGGCCCTCTGCCCTCAAATCGATCAATCCAATTGATCAATCGTTGTGGTTCGCTACCGCCATCGATGATCACTGTATCGCCAGTTTCACGATCGGTAACCACCGAACATCGCATCTGCAGAGCGCCAACAAAAAAACATTCAACCCAGGGGTTGGTGATGGCCATGGTCACTCTATGCTCACCTCGTTCATCATCCTAAGCCTTGTTCAATGTCAACTGAATGGAATCACTTGACCATTGACCTTCGCTGTCACAGATGCGTAATTCAAACCTGTGAACCCCCGCATCAAGTCGCACTTTGACCTGCGGCTTCGATGAGATTTCCTTGCCGGTGGAGTCAACCCAAGACCACATGACAATTCTGTTTTGGACATCTTCGGAACCCATCCCATCCAACACAACGACTGCCGTACCGTCTTCGCCACAGACAATGGTTCGGTCATCCCCTGCCTTGGGCACCGGTGGAATCGGAGCACTGATGGTTTCATTGAGTGCATCAAACAGATCCTCATCTGGCAGCATGGCCATGTTCGAAAGTTCGTCATCCAGTGCTTCCAACAACGTCGAGGCATCGATGTTTAACGTTCCCGGCACCTCATCGTCAAGCTCCTCACTCAGATCGCCCAAAGCATCTTGCAGGGATTCAATGGAATCATCAAGTGTTGTCCCTTGCATATTTCGCTCATCTTCGGTCAATAGTTCACCAACTGAATCATCAATTCTATAGATTTCTTCCGCCGAACGTTGAGGCTCGACGGATGCCTTTTGAAACCACTCGGTAAGTTCTGAAGGATCGACATCGATGTAATCATCAAGCAATGAAAAGGAACCAATAGGTTCTGCATCGGTCCAATCGTTTTGATCTTCTCCGGCAAAGAAGCATACCCTCCCTTTGTTTGAGGCGACGACTAAGGATGGCATACCTTGATGTTCCATCTTCCAAAAGGTGCCATCTGAATGAGATCCAAACAGGTAGAACCATGACGAAATGATAAGTTGGTTACCACTTACTGTGAGGTTTTGAACAGCATAATTCGTCCGCATGACCTCTTCATGAACCCCATCGGCATACTTGGTCACAAGACCATCATCAAAACCACAATACAAAGCATCAGCACTTGATTGGCAGTGTGTGAGGCGGTTTTTCAAATCTGAACGCTGAATCAAGGTGTTGTGTTGAAGGTCCCAAACCTCCATCTCTAGGGCTTCTTCATCCCCATCGACAAGAGCATATCCTTCTCTTCCAATGATCAACTGCTCATCGTTGTGAGAACCAAGGACAGTGATGGATTCTCCAACCTCACCTCGGCTTGGTCGTTGCCATGTGACTTCGCCACCTTTGAGCACGTGTACCGTACCGTCTTCATGAGCTACAGCGAGAAATTGGCCGACATATCGTGCTCTTAGCACACCCTCAATCGTAGGAAAACCGTCAGCCTTCTTTCCATCATAACCAATGACATGCAATCGACCAAGTGCATCGACAACCGCCATGCTATTCGGTCCTTGGTGAAGTGAAAAACCACCACCTGGGATCTCTGTGGACCAAGCCACATGGGCATCTGAATCTAAACAAGTGAGTCCATTCATGTCATCCAAAGCAAACAGGCGGTTACCACGTGAGCAGAGGCCAACCACGGTTGATTGACTCTTCCAATGGATTGATTTGTTCTTGGAGGCGTCTTCTGTGAAGTCTCCAATTGAAACTCGACCACCTTTCTCAGCCCATGCAAGAAAAGATTCGTCGCCTGCAAGGCACAGATGGGTCACCTTTGCCTCTGGCCTGAACGCCACGTGGGCACTGAGCGTTTGGACCATGTAGCGTTCAAGAACGCATGCCACATAACCTCATCCCTTTGTTGCTAATTTCTTCCGTCATGATTTATGAAAAGCACTTCCAACCGTGGTTGATCTTGCAACGAACGCTCCAAAGCAGAGAATTCATGGCTTGTGAGGGCGATAATGCTCAACTCATGAGCCATCGTTATGCAAGTCGATGACTTCATCGTCTTCAGAGGATTGGTGCTTTGCTGCATCATTGCGTGAAGTAAAAAGGCGTTCGAGGTAAGCATCATCGATGTCTCCAGTCACGTATTCGCCACTGAAACAACTTGTGTCAAATCGCTGTGGTGCGTCTTCGCCAATCTGGGTTGCATCGATCAAGTCGTCGAGTGATTGATAGAACAGACGATCGCTTCCAATGATTGTGTTGATTTCGTCAATACTTTTCCCATTGGCAATGAATTCGGTGATGGCTGGCATGTCAATACCGTAGACATTCGGATGTCGAACCGGCGGAGCAGCAGATGCAAAGTACACCTTGGCTGCTCCAACATCACGAGCCATTTCGATGATTTGTGCGCTTGTTGTTCCACGAACGATTGAATCATCGACGAGGAGGATGTTCTTTCCGGAGAATTCGTGTTCGATGGCATTCAATTTACGGCGCACAGATTTCTCTCGAAGCGCTTGGCCAGGCATGATGAATGTACGGCCAACATACCTGTTCTTGACGAAGCCTTCACGGTAATCAACTTGCAATGTTTCTGCCATCTGTAATGCTGCAATCCGCCCTGAATCAGGCACTGGAATCACAGCATCGATATCGTGGTCAGGCCATGTTTCGAGAATTCGTTCTGCTAATTTCTTACCTTGGCTTAATCGAGCATTGTAAACAGAAATACCGTCGATCACTGAATCTGGTCGGGCGAAGTAAACGTACTCAAAGATGCAAGGGGCTGCTTCAACTGGTTCAGCACATTGACGGGTGAAGAGATGGCCAGAATTAGAGATGAAGATTGCCTCGCCTGGCGCAACATCCCTGACCAGTTCGAACCCAAGGGCCGTGATGGCAACCGATTCGCTGGCTACAATCCATTCTGTTTTTTCATCGACTTCGCGCTTACCGAAGACCATGGGGCGGATACCATGCGGATCTCGGAACGCAAGAAGGCCATAGCCAGAAAGCATTGAAACACAGGCATACGAGCCAGTGACTGCTTTGTGAACGCCTTGAACCGCACCGAACACAGTCTCAATGTCCAAGTGTGGCTGACCATCGATGGACATGCTTGTTGATCGTATATCGAGTTCAACCGCGAGCATGTTCAGCAAAAGTTCGGAATCACTGCTGGTGTTCATGTGTCGATGATGCTTGTCGGTAAGCAATGTCTTGAGTTCTGAAGCATTGGTAAGATTGCCATTGTGGGCAAGGCTCAGTCCGTAAGGGGAGTTGACGTAGAAAGGTTGGGCTTCTGCCCTTGAAGAAGAGCCGGCTGTGGGGTAGCGCACATGGCCAATACCAACATGACCTTGAAGACGGCGCATGTGCCGAGTGTAGAAGATATCCGAAACCAAACCGTTTGATTTTCGTAGACGGAATTGACCATCGAATTCGGTCATGATCCCCGCTGCATCTTGGCCGCGGTGCTGCAAAACAGTAAGACCGTCATAGATCAATTGGTTGACATGGACGTTAGGTCGCCCTACAACTCCAATGATGCCGCACATGATGTTGCCTCAACCAGACCAAATCTCGGCACTTTGTAGCCATTGCGCTTGTCGAAGAATGAGAAATCATTCAAGCTCTGGGTCGGTGGGACTTCTTTGCCCAACTGTGCTTGCGCATCCTTGCAGTAGCTCCATAACCGCACGAGGCGCAAACCCCTTTTTGCTTGTGGTAGGCGTTTCGTCCGCATCGGCGGCAGCGAATGTGAGTCGTCTTCTGACGCTTACCCATGGATGGAGTACCCTTCGACATAGAAACACCTGATGTCTTCGCCCACCGACCTCCTCCTTATGAAAGCAACGGAGGCAGTTTTCGCTTTGCTCAATGAGAATTATTCTTCCTCAAAGACAGTTCTTCGGGCTTTTTGAGCAGTGATGGTAGCAAAAGTGAAACCGAGTCCAAGAGCAAGCGAGAGAAGAATGGCTCCTCCAGAGACAAACATGTGGACGACATTGTAGAGGATTTGTGCTCGGATGGAGCCGTTGTCTTCCATCAGCAGATCACCTTGGTTCAAGAGCATCACTGTGACAAGGACACCAATCGCTGCTGCTGCAAACATTCCAAACAATGGAGCCAGCGGCCTTTGTCGTGAATCTGCATAGAAAAACAGATTGCCAAGCAGAATGAGGGAGCCAAGAATGTAGGAAGTAAGAATGGCGTTACCAAACCTCGGTAGGCTGTCAACGCCAGCGCCAATTGAGCCTCCAAGAGTGAGATCGAACGCCCACACTAAGACCAGAGGCAAAAGAAACGCCAACAGCATCGCACGCCATGTGAAAACAAGACGATTGTCATTCATCCTCGCTACCTCCACCGATGTTAGCTGCCACGATTGCAGATACCTGTTCGAACTCTTCCTCCGTCGGTGGTTCGATCGAGTCGGGTTCGGGTAAAGCGCGTTCATGAAGGAAAATGATGAATCCAAACACAAGAATCGCAATGGATAATCCTACGGCTGTTCCAAGCAGGTCCGCACCAGCAAGCCAGAGATGATAGCGGAACGTCTCCGCATCAACTGCACGCCCATCAATGGTCATGGCCAGGGCGATGAGAAGAAGGACAAAAGCTGAGGCGAACCACATCACATTTGATTCGGTTGCTCTACGATCTCCAATCATGCGAAGGGAGAGCGCCGAACCTGAAAGAAGACAGGTGAGCAGGAGGAGGAAGGTGGGCCAAAAGACAAGCCAGTACCGGTTAACTTCCCCGTTCAAAGCAGGTGTCAAATTCCACCAATGCATACCGATAAACCAAACAAAACCGATGATGAACGACATCACCCCAAGGCGTCGGTCACTTTTTGGAAGTCGACCGACAGGGACATTTCCAGAGAAGGCCACAAGGTAAATCCCCGCCAAGAGGAGGGCGGCCGGGCCAAGAAGAAATCCTAGCAAATGACCCGCGGCGCTCGATGGTGAATCTGGAACTGTCCAAGGTGAACTGACAATCCCAACGATCCCAAGCAGAGCAACAGCACGACCGAAGGTGGTCGTTGAAGTCGTTTTTGATGAAAGGGAAATCCAAGCCCCAAAGGGGACTAAGGCTGCTGGAAGCCAAAACCACAGGGCTGCCTGGGTCATCGGTTCCATGCGATAGCCTTCACCACTCGTCTTATCAATTCAACCCTGATTTCAATACGCAGTGGCATGATTTAGGCCAAGGCCCAGTGCGGCATTCCTAAATACCCGACTCTTGTGGGCCGAATGCTTAAGGTGCTCTTATGGTGAAAATGCCTCGTCAAGTGAAGCGGTACAGTCCCTCAGCTGGTAAGCATACCATGCACACAGTGGAGCGCGTAAAGAAGAAGCGCGCATCCGAACTTCGCTGGGGTCAGCGACGTTTCCGCAGAGTTATGGCTGGTTACCGTGGTTTCCCTCGTCCTAAACCAGACGGCCGTGAGAAACCAACCAAGCGAGTCAACATCCTCTTCCGATGCACAGAAACCGGCAAGGCGCATTATGCACCATGCAAGCGTGCAAAGAAGTTCGAATTGGTCGACAAGTGAGTTGAATACTATGGCAAAACATTTCCTAAAAGTTACGTGCAAAGACTGTGGCAGTGAGGCCACAATTTACTCTCGAGCGACCACCACCGTTGCTTGCTCTGTGTGTGGCGCAACCCTAAGCACCCCATCCGGCGGAAAGGCAAACCTCGTCGGTTGCACCGTCGTTGAAGCACTCGAGTAAGGAGGCTGAGCCTCCATGTCCTCTGAGAAATCAATCACAGCACCATCAGAGGGTGAACTTGTCGTTGTCTCAGTGACAACCGTCAAGCAAAACGGCGCCTATGTCTCACTCGACGAATTCGATGGTCTCGAAGGTTTCATTTTCATTGGTGAGATCGCAAGCGGTTGGGTCAAAAACATTCGAGCATTCGTTCGCGAAGGACAGCGTCTGATCTGCAAGGTCATGCGAACAAGGAAGGACGGAACATCCCTCGAACTTTCACTCAAATCTGTTTCCGAAGAGCGACGTCGGGACCGACTCCAAGAATGGAAAAATGAACAACGTGCTCATCAATTGCTCAAGGTCCTTGGAGAAAAGGTCGGTTGGGACGCTGGTGAAACCACATCGTCAGGTGAAGAACTCATTGACGCCTTCGGCGGGCTGTATTCTGCTTTTGAAGAAGCAGCAATGAACGAAGGCGCCCTTCAAGACGCTGGGTTTGAAGGCGATTGGCTTCAACCATTCATTGAAATCGCCGTCGAGAACATCATCCCTCCATTTGTCGAGATCAGAGGAACCCTGACGCTCAGCATCAACTCCAGTTCTGGAGTAAGTGTGATTCGGGATGCTTTGCTCGCTGCAGAATCTTTTTCTTCACCGGAGGAAGAAATTGAAATCACCTGCCACTACAATGGCGCACCAGAATACAGAATTGAGCTGAAGGCACCAGATTTCAAAACTGCTGAAGCACTATGGGAACAAGCAACATCGGCAACAGTAACCCACGTCATCGATGCTGGTGGCGAAGCCGATGCCCACCGTGAGTGAGCAAACTGAGGTGGAAATATGGCAAGGCAAATCCTTCAACAATGCCTTTCATGCAAAGCATGGTCATTGGCAACCACGTGCCCAGCATGTGGAAAAACTGCTCAGGCAGCGGCCCCTTTGAAGTGGTCTCCCGAAGATAACCGGGCTCAAATTCGGAGGAAAATGTATGCTGTTGAGTCAAAAGAATGGGTCGAAGGCTTACCAACACTGCCTTCATTACAAGAGATGAAAGACGCCCATACTCCGTCCGAAGAAGAGTGATGCTCGCTCAAAACCAAAGGGTGCCAAAAACGGGCCTGTGAGCACATCACAACATCAAACATTATAGCGCGGCGCGATTCGTTCGAATGTTTATGGGATTGCACATTGAATGGAGAAAGCAGCCCAACACACTTGGCGATCATCGCATGATGTTGTTCGCCCTACCTGGCGTTGGTAATGTGGGGAAAGCAGCCCTAGAAGGGCTGACTCAAGTCAATGAGTGCACAGAATTGGTGCGGCTGCATCATACCGCCTTACCACCTCTCGCTATGCTTGACGAGGATGGGCTTTTGACACCACCTCACCTCTCGCTATGCTCTATAGAGTCGTCGACTGGGGTTCGCATCCTCACACTCACAGGCACTTCGCAACCTTTGGAGCCTGAGCATCAAGGAAGTTTAGCTCAAGCGCTCATGGCATGGTTATCCGAACAAGGCGTCTCTGAATTGTATGTCCTTGCGGGATTGATGGACGCACCGACCCGTAAAGAGTGCTTCATTGTGCCTTCAAGCATCGAACATCGCATGGATTTGGAAGCAAAGGGTGTCGATGTACGAAGGGATGAACCAAAGTCTGGAGCCATTGGTTTGACGGCTTTGATGGCATCGATAGGCCCGCTTCACAGCGTTCAATCAGCCTGTGCCATTGCAACAACTGTTGGTTCCAGCGGAGATGTATTCGCCTCACAAAGGCTCCTCGAAGCACTTGATGGCTGGTTTGATCTTGGTATCGCCCTCCCGGCCGATGCTCAAGCCATGCTTTCTGAGAAACTAGCGGCACTCGCTCCTGATACAAAGGAAGATTATGTCGCAGACCTGACTGAGTCGCCTGATGCATTTTACATGTAAACAGCCCAAGCAGCCATCAATTATCGATGGCGCCGAGAGAGAGATTTGAACTCCCGTGTCCAGGGGACAGTGGATTTCGAATCCACCGCAATACCGGGCTATGCGATCTCGGCCGCAAACTTGGGTTTAGCGCCACCGTCATAAGCATGGTGCTACACCAAACAGCCATGCAGGTCCAGTTCACAGGCCGAGACCACAACCTTAGCGTGGAGTGTAAGCAAGGTGCAAGCGTGAGGGATGCACTTGGAAAGGCAGGAATTCTTGCATCAACGGTCATTGTGAGCCATGAAGGCGTCGTCCTACCTCATGCGACTACACTCAACAGCGACATCACACTGCTTGTAACAACGGTCTCATCCGGTGGCTGATCTTAGCGGTCGACGCGTTCAGTGATCTGAATCTTTGAATTTCGATTGATTTGTCCTTTGACATCGATAGCCCAAGCATCGAGGCTTATGTTGGCTGCAACGAGCGTATCCCCTATTTCTGCGAGATCGTATTGTGGGCCCCAATCCGCAGCCCAGCCTTCGACTTTCATTGAACCGTGAGCATCCATCAACATCATGCCCTTGCGATGCCATGGGTTTCCATTTCTGCCAACACCTTTCTTTTCAAACCGATAGACGAGCCTTCCCGTGACGTTCCATCTGGCTCTGAAATCCAACAAAGTGGCTTCGAGATGCTCATTCTTTCCGGCATAGACAACAATCGCATGCGGGTCGACTTTGAGTTGGAGTTCACCTTTGTAATTCGCTGAAGGTACAACGCCATCAAGCCGGACTCTATCCCCCTTTGCAAGATCCGTAGGCCATGCTGGTTGACCATCTTGATGTGTATCAACAAGCAGTTGCAAGGTAGCGAAATGGCCACCTTGCTCAATCTTTATCTTTGGGCGACGTCCATCGCCACCCCCGATAATACTGAACACTTCAGCGATCAGGGTCATGCGTGGTTCGAGCTCTTGAATTGGCGTGAGATCGAACGTGGCTGAGGAACCTGGAAGACGTACTGATCCACCATCCGGAAGATGTTCAGGTCCATCGCCGCCCGGGCAAACAAGATTCCAATCACAACTTGAGCATCGCTTTTCCATCGGTGCTTCTGCTGGTACACCGCCTGAGGTGAAGCCCCTCATGGGCATTGGGTCAGGAGGGCAGTCCTCCATCGACGGTGTGGTCGCTTTGAGTTGCTTCCATAATGTTTCGAGATCAGATTCCATCACTTCCATTTCAGCGACGGTTGGAACTTCGATTTCTTTGATGCTATTGGCGCCCAAGTACCAGATCTGTAATGCGTCAACTTGTTGTTCTCGATTGTGAGTGACCCACCACAACATGGCATACATTCTGAGTTGCTCCACGTAATTCCCCGAGCGGTCCCCTGCACCTATACTGGCTTTGAGGTCAACGATGTTGATTCGCCCATCCCAACGATAGACTAGATCGTATTCACCCTGAAACCAATGTTCAGGATGAATGGCATTCATTGCGAATTTGCCTGCATGCGGGTCAACAAACCATGGACGGGCGATTTCCCAAGCCTCGACCCACGCCAAAGGACCTTCTTGAGCGAGCGGGTGACGAAGGGACATCTCGTACCTTCGGCCGTCTGGAGCTGGCCATTCTGGACGGATCCCTTTTCTCCATTGTTCAAGGTTGGGCCCCCCATTGGCATCATGACAACGTTGGACTTCTGCAAGATGCATCTCCAATCCCTTGAGGCACATATCCAAGCATCGTTCAGGGTCAACACTCGACCAGTCCCCTGCTTTTCGCTCATCCTTTTCCCACTCATCTTTCATAGCTTGCAGAGCTAATGGCAGGTGAACTTTGAGTCGATTTTGAGCCCAAGAGCGCAGCGCTTCAAGATCTGAAGGCCACATCTTCACGGGGAGTGCAAGAAGGCGATCGGCTGGCCATGGGCCTTCTGAGTCCCTGCTTGGCACTCCATCTTCATCCAGAGGGATGTTCGAAAGCGTATCGGATGAAGCTGTGTCAATCAACAAGGCAGGAGATTCCTGAAGCATCCTACAGAACGCTTCTTCAACAGCCCTGCCGACAAAAAGCACTGGAATCTGAGGCATCTTGAACCGCAGAACTTTTTGATAAAACCAGAGCCTTGAACATGTCTTGTAGGCATTGACTTGGCTTGCACTCAAGCGGTTATATGGACCAACTGAATCCACATCTTTGACCGCAAGTCGAACAGGCATACACTGCAATGTAAACCGACGCTTCTTAAAGTCTAAGTTAAGAATTGGAATCCTTGATGGTCAATCGGGTTTTTCGGTTGTCAATTCGTAGTTGAGGCAAGCCGGCACGCCAACCGAGTTCCGCCGCCATGAGAGAGACCCGATCGCCCGGGCGAAGGCCTTCCATCTGCCCAGAGATGCTGGAGCCGAAGGCTGCAATTTCGACCACATGGGTGCCATCCCAAAGGTGCATAGCGAACATCGTCCATGGTTTTTCATCCAAACGGACCCCTGAGCGTTTTCGTAAACTAAGAACAATACCCTCAACATTTGCCCGTGTTCGAAGAAGCCCAATCCTTGTTGTTTCCGATTTCAATTCCCGTCCTGATTTCGAAAAATGCGCTTCAGCATCCGCAACGGTGAGGATCTCACTCTTCGAATCAAGGTACAAACGGGGGCTTCCCCTCCACACTCCCGGGAGCGCATTCAGGATGACAATCTCGCCTTTTGGTCCATCATGCAGCGCAGAATACGAACCTGGTTCGCTCTCTTCGACTGTTATTTGTGCCCCACCTGCAACCAGCATAGCGCCAAGCACCGGTTCTCCAAAGTGATTTGGCAATGGCCCCCAAGCACCGGTGAATGTACCATGGACATGCACTCTGTTTGGGATTGATGAAAGAGGTTGGCTCGGTGAGGCGATCTCCATTGAACGGGTCGAGGTGATCGACGCCAACAATTCATCATTCACAATCGAACCATCTTGATCAGTACCGAGGCTGCACCAGTGGCAACCTGCTGCTTCCCCAGAACACGCTTTACCGGGCGGTGCTGGAAGTGCGACTGGTCCAGAACCCATGGACATCATGGATTTGTTAATCGAATAGAATTCTTCGGTCATGGTTTCAATTTCATGCTTCGTTGGTGGGTCATAGGTGAGGCGATGTGGTCCTGTAAGGTACCATCCTTCCAGACCATCAATGGTTTGACCAGAATGCGTTTCATGCCATAGCCAAGCATAAAATCGAAGTTGATGTTGAAGCGAGGCAGCAAACCTCGATGTCGGGTCACCTGATTTGATATCAACCAGCCGTATGTTCCCATCCCAGCGCAACACCAAATCCAATTCCCCAGCAGCCCAGCCTTCTGGGTGGTAGAGGCGCTGTGGTTGATGAACACGTGGGTCTTTGATCCAAGGGCGCGCAATCTCCCAAGCCTCATGCCACGAGACCTCATCTCCAGGCTCATTCCAAACCATAGGTTCGTCTTTCGCCCATGTGCGCATACCGAAGCTTCGCACTTTATCCGGCAGAGGGAAACGGGGCTCGTCGCCCCAAGCGGGTGAAGGGATCTCGAAAGGGCATTCGCCTCGACGATATTGCTCGATGTAGGGGCCTCCACCTTCGATCTTACATCGATTGACCTCTTCCATGAATAACGTCAAACCAGAGCGCAGTTTTTCTTCCATCGTCGAACGTTCGATTTCTTCCCAAACCCAATCTGAGGTTCGCCAAAGAGATTCTTCCCATGCCACCTTACCAATTTCTTGAGCACGCTGAGCTGCAGCCGGTATTTTTTCTGCGATCCAATGGGTCAAATCAGTAAGTGAGTTTATACTTGCATCGGGCCTATGCATCAAAAGGCCACATAATTCATCTTCGATAACGATACCAAGAATTTGTGAAGGCGTTGTGGGTCCAGAGAGCCCCAGTTTTGAACCTAAAAACCATTGTCGCTCACACCTCAAAAAGGTGGTCAAGCCGCTTGCTGAGATCCTTGAACGGGATCGGCCCAATGGGCCACCAAGCGGTGGAAGTCCAACTGGCATTCATTTCACCTCATCAATGGTTGAAGGAGTAGAAATCACCTGATGTGCGTTGTTCTCGGTCCTTACGTGATTCTGATTTGTTGATTCGAGGGCGTTTGGAATCGTGGTCACGACGGAATGTGACATTGACGCCTTCAAGGAAGCGATTCATACCCTCTTGCAACTTGAAGGGGCCTTCGGCTTTTCCATGACGGCCCCCTTCGCCTTCAAAGACCAGCAAAGAATCGCTTACAATATCGATGAAGTATACATCGTGATCGATGACGAAAGCCGATTTCTCGTTGGCTTCCATCGTTCTACGAATGGCTTTTGCTGCTTCCATACGAGCGTTTGCATCCAAATGCGCTGAAGGTTCGTCAAGGAGGTAGAGGTCTGCTTCACGACCAAGGCATATGGCAATTGAGACCGCTTGCCGTTCACCACCAGAGAGCTTCTTCACCCTCTTTGGTAGCAATTCGTCAACACCCAATGCACGAATCACGTTGACGTTGAATTCGCCGGTTCGCCATCGTGGCCCGATTTCACTGTCGAGCCACAATTGGACGCTTCCGTCGATGTCGACATCGATATGTTGTGGTTTGTAGGAAATTGAAGCATCCGAAGTTACCCAGCCCTCATCGTAATCGTGTTCACCTGCGAGCACTTTGATCATGGTGGATTTCCCAGTTCCGTTAGGACCGACAACGCCGACAACCTCGGAGCGATGGACTGCACCTTCACCGGTTTGGAGTGTGAAATCTCCAAGTTTTTTACCAAGGCCTCCCCAGGAGACGACTTGAGAACCAAGATCAGCGACTCGGTCGCTATGATTGAGGAACTTGATTGGCTTGTCTCGAATTCGGACATTTTGTTCTGGAAGGAATCCATCAAGGTAGGTGTTGATGGCTTGTCGAGTTGACCTAGCTGGTGTGAAAATTCCGAAAGCCCCTTTCTTACCATAGACGATGTGCACGAGGTCACAAAGCACGTCAAGAACAGCTAAATCGTGTTCAATGACGATGACGCGTTTGGTTTCTGAGAGGTGTTGAATGATTCGAACAATTCGCATTCGTTCATGGATGTCAAGGTACGAAGAGGGTTCGTCAAAGAAGTAGACATCAACATCACGGAGCAATGTGGCACAAATGGCCATGCGTTGAAGTTCACCACCAGAGAGTTGTTGAATGGTTCGATCGAGCAAATGGTCAATGCCGAGTTTTTTGGTCATTTCATCAAACATCTTTCGTTCGTCGACCTTGGAAAGAAGTTCTCGAACGGTTCCCTTGACCCTTTTTGGAAGGCGGTCGACGTTCTGTGGTTTGAGAGCCACTTTGATTTTACCCGCTTTCACAGCAACAAAGAAATCCCTTAATTCACCTCGCGGTAAGGACTCAATCACCCCGTCCCAATCTGCTTCCTTGTCGAGCCAATCACCAAGGTTTGGAATCATCCGCCCAGATAAGGCATTGATGGCAGTCGATTTCCCCATCCCGTTCGGACCGAGGATGCCGACCACGCTCTCTTTCGAAGGTGTAGGCAAGCGAAACAGTCGAAATCCATTCATGGAATATCGGTGAATCATATCCGTCTCAAGTTCACTGGGCAACTGTTCGATGATCAATGCATCATGGGGGCATTTGTTGACGCAAATCCCGCAACCAATGCAGAGGCTTTCTGAGATATGTGGTTTACCGGTTTTGTCATCAAGGATGATGCACTCTTGTCCGTTTCGAACGGGTGGACAAAAGGCGTGACACTCGTCATTGCACTTCTTTGGTTGACAACTGTCTTCCTTCAGAACGGCTACTCTCATTGTATCACCTCCTTCTCCGTTATCTTGCTGTTATTCGCTGGGACTTATGGAACTCGCGCCCAAACAACACAGTGCACGGGGATTCGCGCACGGATTGGGCTGAGCCCAACTTGTTCTCAAATGAGACCTTTCAGGTGTTCGTGTCCCTTGATGAGGCGCACGGTGCATGGCGTTGGGAACTTCATGCTTGCCTTGCGGAGTGCATCACGGGCTGTGAGGTAATATTCTGGGTGAACTTGCAGCGAAATAACTCGTTGTCCTCGCTTCACACGAGCTGCCGTTCCGACGTTCTTTCCAAACGCACATCGCATACCTTGAGACACACGGTCTGCACCTGCACCAGTTGCTTGCTTGTTTTCGCGGAGAACATGGTGAGGGAAGGTGTGAACTCGAAGAGCATAGCCTTGAGTTCCTGCGACCTTACGGATCGTGGAATTCGAAATAACACGTGCTGCTTCCAAAGCAGTGTGACGAATTTGGACGTTGTTATCAGCGCGCAATTCAAGGATGACAGGGAACTTTCCTGTCTCTGCAGCAACACGGTTTCCAACGTGGTACTGGTGGATTCTGTTGTTTGGGACACCACCGATGAACTTACGTCGAGTGTATGCAGGTCCCTTGAGTCGGCGATACATAGATGCTGGTTTACGTGCCATAATGAACTCTCCAAGCAACCCTGCGACCAATGGTTCCCTTATCATCCCTCCGCCTCGGCCACTGCGACCGAATGTGCCCCGAATCAAAGTCAAAAGATACCTTGAACACCGACAAAAGCATTCATGTGCTCCGTTCATTTGTTTGCGAACATGGCGAAAGGATGGCGTGGATACCTCGAAGAGGAATCCGAGTTTCAATGGATAGCCATGGCAGGATTCCTGGTCTTCATTCTTCTTGGAGCACTGGCGATTCAAGGTACGAGTAATTTGCCTGGTGTCGAGGTTGGCTCAAGCGATTCAAGCCATTATGGCAAACGTATTCTTGATATCGATTACACAGGAGATGAATCATTCACCGCCAAGATTCTAAACGACGGGGGCATTGACCTTTTCCAGCAAAACGATCGAACAACAGTCACTCAAATCATGACTGCTGAAGATGGGTTGCCAGCAGACGACATCAACTTCATCACATCGCTAGAAAACGGAAACACAGCCATTTCCCCTTCAACAAACACCATCCAAGTCATTCATTCGCCTCAAAATGAAGCTGCTTCGGCAACCACAATCACCACATTCGAACTCGATCGAAGCCACGGGAATTTCACGGTAATGGATCTTGCTGAATCATCAGACGATCAATCCACACAATGGATGATGGTGACTATGGAGGGCTCGAAAACCAGCCTTCGTGGGTTTGGAACAATTGGGAGTGGATCCGAATCAAGCAGCACCATTGCCGCCTCGATGTCTTCCAGCATCCTTTCCACCCCGATGGTGAACACCGCAGATGCCGTGTGGCAGAAAGTAATCGCACTTGGAAACGAACAATGGGTCGCCTCTGGCTACCTCTCATACACGAGCAATGAAGCAGGAGCAAGTCCTGCAGCACCGAAAATTATCCCTGTGCTGGCCGTCATTGATTGGGAAGGCGGACTGACCGCCCCTACAGTTTCGACCATGCATTCGGGAGAAGGTGGTTTGTACCATTCCTTGATGATTTTAGATGACGGAGATGTCTTTGCTGCAGGAGACCAAGGGAGCACGCTTGTAAGCACATCAGGATCGATGACTCACCTCAACGTGCCAAGCGTTGCTGCTGTTGTTGATTGCCGTGATCGAGTCTGGTTATTTGGTGATGTTGGAAGCAAAACAATCGTCAGGTACTCTGGAGAAAATGCAGAAGAACTGTCGTTGTCGCAAGCATTGACCTTCCAAATCGAAAGCAAAGGACATGGGAAGGAACTGATCTATTTGCATGGTACAGATGAACGTGGAGAGGCTCAAACCCTGCTCATAGACACCAGCGCACCAGGTTCTATAGAGAGTGGCCGTGGATTCTTGAACTTCCTTTTCCTCACTGTATTCAGCATCACCATGGGCGTCATGGCATGGACGGCAGGATCGAGATTATTGGCTGCCCGTCGGCCCTAGGAAAAAAACACTGATGCATCGTTTTTTATCGCCCTTGCAAGAATTCGTTTGAGAACCTTCATTTGCTCTCGGCAACGACAGAAAACTCCAGCGGAAGCAAGGAGGTGAATCAAGATGGCAAAACGGGGGATGATGGACCAATTCACTGACATAAAACTCGAGCATCCGGATTCAGTTTTATTTTTCCGAATGGGCGACTTCTATGAATTGTTTCATGAGGATGCCGTGACTGGTTCTGATGTTCTTGGTTTAGCCCTCACCTCTCGAGATAAAAAAGCAGACCAGCCAATCAAGATGGCAGGCTTTCCGTGGCATGCTTTGGAAGACAATATTCGCACCATGCTCAAAGCAGGACACAAGGTCACTGTTGCTGAACAAGAACAGGAACTACGGGAAGGTGCGAAGTTGCTTGAGCGGGTCGTAACACGCGTCTACACCCCTGGAAGTTTGTATGAAGAATCCTTACTAGGAACTGAAGAACGATCCTTGCTCGCAAGTATCTGTTTGGACAAAAACGCCATTGGGATTGGCATCATCGATGCCTCGACCGGCCAAGCTTGGGCTTCAAATTTAGAAGGCGATGACCGGTTTTCAAGAGCACTTGATGAGGTCCTTCGATGGCGTCCGACAGAAGTTGTTGTGTCGCCAAAAGATGCCGAAGATGCCACATTACGAGCATTATTTACGCATCTCGACGGCGTGACAATCAGCCAGCATAAGGCTTCAAACGCCAAACGAAGAGACCGCCTGGCTAAGGTACTCAAGGTCGCTGATCTTGGACATATTGACCTTGATGATGCACCACTGGCTCTTGCTGCAGCGGGACTGGCCGCAGACTACCTCGCTTCGATGCATCTCACAGAAGAAGTCCCGCTCAGAGATCTTGAAGTCATGGAAGAGAGCGCTCATTTGGTACTCGACCAAACAACATTACGGAACTTAGAACTCACCTCAACGCTCGCAGGTGAGTACGAAGGAAGCCTGCTGTCAACCATGAACGCCTGCAGAAGTGCAATGGGACGTAGGCTTCTCAAAACATGGATTTTGAGACCGCTTGCCGACCTCGAAGCCATTGCAGCTCGTCACGATGCTGTAGCCAGCCTCTCTCGTTCTGCTCGGCGTTTGGATGGTTTACGTGAGGCTTTACGAGGCTTGAGAGATATGGAACGCTTGGCCACACAACTGGCATACAATCGTTCGAATGGTCGGGATTTACTTGCCGTCGCAGATGCACTCGAACGGATGCCAGCCATCATCAACTTGTGTAATGAAACCGAAAACCCGTTGCTGCTCCATCTTTCTTCCAACCTCGATGCTCTAGATCAGCTCGCAGAAGACATTCGAAGGACCATCGTCGATGAGCCCCCACTCAGCGTACGGGACGGGGGTTTGCTTCGCACCGGATTTGACGACAAGGTCGACGAACTTAGAGAAATAGCCACCAATGGCCATAATTGGTTTTCCGAACTTGAAGCAAGCCTCAGAATCAACTTGCAAATCCCTTCGTTGAAGGTCAAAATGAACCGACAAATTGGGTGGTTTATTGAAGTGACAAAGGTGAATGAAGCAAAGGTCCCAGAAGACTGGAAGCGCAAACAGCAAATGACAAACGGTTCGAGGTACGTCACTGATGAACTGCTTCAACGGGATGATGCATTGCTTACAGCAGATACAAAATTGAAAGAATTGGAATACAGAGCGTTCATTCAATTGAGAGAACTATGCAAACAGCACGCCCCAACATTGGCACAAATTGCTGGGAAGGTTGCCGCTATTGATGTGTTGCAATGTTTCGGAACCATTGCACGGAATCGAGCATGGACACGCCCAGAAATGGCGCAACACGACCAAATGAAGGTGCAAGGGGCACGGCATCCTGTGCTTGAACAACAATCTGGCTTTGTGCCAAATGATTTGGATCTTTCAAAAAAGCGGAAGTTTTTGCTTATCACAGGACCGAATATGGGTGGTAAGTCGACCTATTTACGGACCACTGCGTTGATGAGTATCTTGGCCCAAAGTGGTTCATTCGTTCCAGCCAGCAAGGCGAAAATAGGTCTTGTTGACCGGATATTCACACGAGTTGGAGCAAGCGATGACCTTCGAAGGGGCCGTTCAACCTTCATGATGGAGATGATCGAAGTCGCTCATATATTACGTCGGGCCACCTCAAATTCATTGATCCTACTCGATGAAATTGGACGGGGCACCTCAACCTTCGACGGGTTGTCTATTGCTTGGTCGGTCACTGAAGACATATGCAAGCGGATCCAGGCAAGGACCCTTTTTGCAACGCATTACCATCAATTAATTGGCTTGGAAGGCGAGGTCGAAGGTCTTGTGAACGTCCACGTTCAAGTGGCTCAAGCCAATGGTGAACTTCGATTCATGCACACGGTTGCAGATGGTCCTTGTGACGACTCTTATGGTGTCCAAGTGGCGGCTTTAGCAGGTCTTCCTCGTCCGGTGGTCGAACGAGCGACTGATTTGCTTGCTTTCTTAGAACGGCAAGCCCAGGGTGCGAAGGCTGGAGAATCGGGCACACCAACCGCCCGAGACCACGGCCAAGCGAGTTTGATGGGCTACTTTGCTGCTGCTGCAATGAACAATAATCCAGCAAAAGAAACGCCACCCGGGCCACCGCAATCCCACCTTGATGTCATTGAAAACATCGCAGGATTGGATGTCGATGAGATGACACCAAGACAAGCGCACGATGCACTGTATCAATTGAAGAAGTTACTTGGAAGTGAAAACAGTGAGTGAACCAAAGCGAATTATGCAACTCGATGAAGCGACCATCGGGCACATTGCTGCTGGTGAAGTGGTTGAACGGCCTGCACAAGTGGTGAAGGAATTGCTGGAAAATAGCCTTGATGCAGAGGCTCAAAAAATTGTCATCACTGTGGAAAGAGGTGGCTTTGATTTGATTCGAATTGAAGATGATGGCAGTGGTATCGATGCTGACGACCTTCCATTGGCACTCGATCGTCACGCCACTTCAAAACTCAAAAAACGTGAAGACCTCAATTCAATTCACACGCTTGGCTTCAGGGGTGAGGCGTTAGCAAGCATCGGCATGGTGTCTGGACTTGGCATAGCAAGCCGACCTGTCGGTACAGAGGGAAAACGAATTGTGATGAATGATGGAATCAAAGGCGGGATTGAACCCTTTGGAATGCCTCATGGCACGCGTATTGATGTCGAGCATTTGTTTCAAAATACCCCTGCTCGCTTAGCATTCCAACGACGACCAGCCACAGAAAATGCACGCATTGTTGACGTCGTTGTTGCTCATGCAATGGCGCACAAAGAAGTGGCTTTCAGACTCCTCATCGATGAACGGGTCGTTCTCGATGTGCCAGCATCAGAAGCGATGACCGACCGTCTTTACGATCTGCTTGGGGGCCAAGCCCAATCCATGCTTGAACTCGATGCACCAGAAGCGGATGCAAAAGCCCCTGGTGAGGAAACATGGTCCGGCTGGATCAGCACCCCTGATATCACACGTGGCAAAGGTGATGATATTCACATCCTCATCAATGATCGACCAGTTGCTTCAGGACCATTCTTACAGGCCATTCGAAGAGGATACAGAACTCGGTTAATGCAAGGACGGCACCCGTTAGCAGTGCTTTCACTCACACTGCCCCCAAATGAGGTCGATGTCAACGTTCACCCCACAAAAAGAGAAGTTCGTCTTCGTCATTCATGGCGGGTTCTCGAGCGATTAGAAAGGGCCATTGCCCACACTTTGGAGTCGGTGCCGACCCAACCGGATGCCGCAGGGGGTATCCCCGGATTGCAAGGCTTGAGTCAACACCAGGCCCCAAGCATTCAGGAACACTTCAAACCACAACCCAGTCAAACTTCGGATGAACCAATCGATCCGATTGCCGCAGCTGCCGGTACAACACCTGTTCTTCTGCCAAAACAGCAAGTGGCGCAACAGACGCCTCCTGCATGGGCGATTGCTGCAGGAGCCCAGTTGAACCTCCATGGCGGAGAAGCTGAACCGATCACCAAACCCGCTAAGCAGCGACCTCAATCGACTGCTCCTTCGGCACAGAATACCTTACCTGGAATGGATGAAAAACCAACTGCTCCTGCTTTATCACCAGCGGAAAGGGACCTGCACAGACATTCTGGAAAAGGCGTGCGAACATCGCCAAACGATGAATCGCCACTTGGCGACATCATCAACGAATTACCTAAGATGGAGCCATTGGCCCAATTTGCAGATTCATACATCCTTGTTCAGGCCGAGGATGAATTGTTATTGATCGATCAGCATGCACTCCATGAACGAATTCGCTACGAGCGATTAAGGAATGATGAATCAATTTGGGCAAGCCAAACACGACTTGAACCGCTCACATTGGACCTTGATGCGCGCCAGAGCACGCGTATGGAAGCCGCACAGGATCGATTCAGATCTGTAGGTTTCGAACTCCAAAATTCGAATCAGGGATGGTCGGTCACGGCAACGCCACAATTGCTTGTCGGAAAAGAGGTCATCCCATTCATGCTTGACCTCCTTCAGGACACCTCAGAGGATGGTGCACCATTGACCACTGTGGACGATCGTAAAGACCACCTCGCGTTTTTGAACGCATGCCGTGGCGCTGTGAAAGCAAACGAGAAACTTACTCTGCCTGAAATGAGGCGCTTGCTGGATGATATGCGCCGCATCCCAAACCCATGGGCATGTGTTCATGGCCGACCTACCGCACTCAGACTTCCGCTTGACGCACTTGACCACCATTTCGGACGGCACGGCTAATCTTCAATCGGTGGCATTCTGATCGGCTCGACGCCAACACCCGAAGCAATCAATCGATCGATAAATGGCTCATCAGCAACCATGTGCAAGGACTGTCCAACGACGTCACCACCGCAAGCAGAAGCCAAGAGGACTGCTGTCATGAACACACGATGATCGCCGTAGGTTTCGACTGGTTTGTCTGGCCTTTGCGGGCGTTGTCCACCTAGAATGGTCAAGCCATCACTGTTGACTTCCGCTGTCATTCCAAATTGGGCAAGCACATCTACAGTTCTTTGGAGTCGATTGCTTTCTTTGAACGCCGCATGTGCTGCGCCTTTGAGCCTACCACCTTTGTTGAGGCCCAGAATGGCGGCGAGTGGAGGCAGCAAATCGTTCGCATCCTTGAGATCGAGCTCGACTGGTTTGTTCGCTTCAATTCTGGACAATGTAGATTGATTCCAATTGACCCCGAGTGATGGTGCATGTTCTTCCAAGATCTCGTGACCAATGGCATCTTTTTTGTCAGGCCAGCCAATCAAATCAATATCTCTGTTTGAGACCGTACAAGCCAACATTGCGAAGGCGGCCATTGATGCATCGCCTGGAACTGTGTATTCATTCAATTCTTTCAGTGGTGAAGGTGTGATGACAAGTTGGTTCTCTTCCATTGATGCATCGCCCCCAAACATGCTCAGCATCTGAAGGCTGAGTGCAGAATGGCGAGAGGACACTTGAGTGCCCTCTAGCGTAATTTCGGTTTGGCAAGGTACGGTTGGCGCCGCAAGAATCCATGAGGATACTGGTTGGCTCGAACGGCTGACATCAAGCGTCAATCCTGCTTCGAGCTGAGTGGGATTCATTGGACCATCAATGAGTGCGGGAAGACGTTCTTCGCCCATACCAATGGACAAGGTAGCACCCGATTGCTCGATGGTTGCCCAGAGTTCAGTTGATGAACGCTTTCGAAGAGAGCCATCGCCATCCAGCATAACTGGGCCGCCAATCATCGCCGCATGTGGGGCAAGAAGACGCAATGTGGTGCCTGAATTCCCTGCATTGAGAACGCTCGCTGGACGTTTGAAACCAGAGTCGCCAACGCCGTGAACAATCCATTTCACTGAATCAGGATGATGCTCAAAGTGAACTGGATTCACTTGGTGCAGAAGTTTCCCTTCTTGATCAACATCTTCGATGTGCACGCCAAGTTGTTGTAAGCATCGACGCATGGCTCGCGCATCTTCTCCCGCAGAACCAACATTGTGTAACTCGACTGATTCTGACGATTGAGACGCCAGAAGAAGGGCACGGATCAGGTGGCTTTTCGATGGAGGGAGAGACCATTGAACCGGTTCGGTTGAACTGGGAGGCGTGACCCTTAATGCATGAACATCATTTCTGCGATGGCCCTTGCCGCTTGAGGTCCAGCGCTTTGCCCAACGCTTGCCCATGATGTGGCCACAGTCCCTTTCCCCATCAACCCTTGCAACACAGCATAAAGACCGACGAGCCATAGCCTGCCACATGGCCCTTCTCGATGCGTTGATGCGTCCGCTGTTGGACCTGCGCATTTCTGTCACCGACCGATGCAATTTCCGTTGTAGGTATTGCATGCCCAGAGAACATTTTGGCAGTGAGCATGTCTTCCTCGAGAAGACTGAAATTCTTTCATATGAAGAAATCACAAAGGTTGCATCTGCAATGCTCCCCCTTGGCCTGCGTAAACTACGAATCACAGGCGGTGAACCACTTGTTCGCAAAGATCTTTCCAACTTGATTGAAATGCTGCGCAGCCTCGATTCAAACCTTGATATTGCCCTCACCACGAACGGTATACTTCTGGCAAAGCATGCTCAAAAACTGAAAGATTCCGGCCTAAATCGAGTCACAATAAGCCTCGATGCCTTGGATACTGAAGTCTTTCAGCACATGGGTGACACAGCACATAGGCCAGATGAAGTTGTGGAAGGCATTGATGCTGCCCTCAAAGCAGGTTTGGGTGTGAAAATTAATACTGTTGTTCAGCGAAATGTAAATGAAAACCAACTTGGCAAAATCGCCCTGATGGCGCATAAGCGCCAGATTATTCCTCGCTTTATTGAGTTCATGGATGTTGGAACTACGAATCAATGGAACCTGGAATCTGTGGTTTCTGGAGAACAAATAAGAAAAATCCTAAGCGAATCAATCGGCCCACTCAAACCAGTATCATCTGACCATCCCTCGGATGTGGCGAAACGCTGGAAGACCGACGATGGAGATCATATTGGCCTTATTCAGTCGGTGACAGCGCCTTTTTGCGGCGATTGTTCACGAGCGAGACTTTCGGCAAATGGTTCGATGTACACGTGCCTCTTTGCTACACAAGGCAATGATCTACGATCTTTGATTCGCATGGGTGCGAATAAGTTCGACCTCCAAGAAGCTGTGAGCACCATCTGGTCAAAGCGCAACGATCGATATTCTGAGGGACGAACACAAATCACTCAATCTTCGAGAAAGGTGGAAATGTCGTTCATCGGCGGATGATTAAACATCCATCGGTGGCAACATCACATTGACCAAGACGCTTTGCGAGTTAGTATCAACTAACTTGAATCGCCATGTCCCCGAATCCGAACCTATCGTTGTCGAGTCGATGACAAAATAATCACCTTGACTCACCGAATAACCAGCATCTCGATCGTGGAATGAAACATTGGCACCTATCAATCCATAGACGTCGGCGTCAGCAACCTTTCCTCCTAACGGATTACCATCTTCTGAGGAATCTGGTGCGAGGTTCCATTGGAGTTTAGCAGGGTCAATGGTTTGGTCGAGGCTTGTTAAACGGACCACATGAAAGCCGTTTGACAATCCACGTACGCTCACTGTGGCTTGGGGGGCGCTTTTTTCTGTCGTTGTGAGGGCGCCTTGCATCAGTACAAACACCATGCTGGATAGCATCACCGTGATGGCAAGCAGCAACACTGTAGCGATGACGGGGCTCACGGCCTCGTCATTTCCCGCCCTCCGCATGCTGCGCATGATTCCACTGTGTCAACGATGGGACTTGAATCAACCGATGGCAAGAGAGCGATTTGAAGGGTTTTCAAATCGTTTTAGAAGAGCCAAACCGGTTTGTCGCATTCCATGGCTCGCTTGATGCCACCGATGGGACCAAGGATCCTCAGAATTCCCTCGGTCATCAAATCACCTTTGAAGAACGCATACCCGAAGTTTTTGGTGCGCAGTGAATTTTTCAGCGCACGACCAAGGGAAGCTCGTAGACGGTCTTCATAGGCTGTGAGAGGTGCTCCTGTGTCCAGATGATCGAGAATTGCCTCTGCTGCAAAACAACCTGAGATGATCGCTTGTGAGATACCACCGCCATTGCTCGGCATCACAAGACCTGCAGCATCACCCACTGCAAGGGTGGTCCCGTCCACCATGGTTTTCACAGGACCGCCCATCGGAATCCAACCGCCTCCCCATGAAAGCACTTCAAATCCAAGTTCATCACAAAATGCTTGCAAGTGTTCTTTCAAATTGCCTTTGAGGTATCCAGCACGAACACCAAGACCGACGTTCGCAGTGTTAGGTCCCTTTGGAATGATCCATGCATAACCGGACGGGGCGACTGAGCCCAAGAAGACATCAAAGGTTTCAGGAACATCTCCTTGAACTTGAGCGTACATTGTAGGAACTTGGTCTTTAGGTCTATAGCGTTCATCATCGCCATGCCGAAGCCGTCCCACATGGGCCAAAGAGCCACTCGCATCAATCAAAAAGTCGAATGTGTATCTGCCTTTTGTGGTTACTAAGACGTCCCTATTCGATTTCCGTTGGTGTTGAATTCGAGTCATCGCTTCATCCATTTGAATATCTGCACCGGCATGAATGGCCTTGTCACATAGATAACCGTCAAAGTGTAAACGATGGCCTGCGAAGGCATCAAGTTCGAAATGATAGGCCTTTCCAGATGGAAGGAATACCCTCATATTATCGAGGTTGTGAAGTTTTAGACGATCGGGGAATTGAAAATAATCATACAGCCAAGTATGATCGTCAAGATTGGAAAAGGTGCCAACAACCTCACCCCAGTTTGGAATGCACTCTCCGCATTGAGCAGGGTTGCCAACAATTGAGCGTCGTTCAATCATCAGTACATCGATGCCATCTTCTGCAAGGCGTTGGGCGCAAGCAGCGCCTGCAGGACCTGCACCAATGATGATGACTTGCCTGTGTTTGATTTCTTTTCGTGCCATTGACATCCCTCACACATGTCGTTGCATCACATAATCGGTGATGTGAAGCATCAAGCTCTTTGCTTGGCTCTCAGGAAAGGCATCGAGTTCTAAGACGGCGCGCTCGAGATGGGTTTTGACAAGAATCTCAGCGTAGGTTAAACTGCTTGAGCGATCAAGTAATTGCATGAGTTCTTCGAAGTGTTCGTCACTAAACGATTCAATCAATTGTGCTAATCGTTGGCGTTCTTTTCCATGCGAGAGGGTCAACGCATGAATCAAGGGCAACGTCATTTTCCCCTCTAGAACATCCGCACCACGCGGTTTACCCATGCGCTCATCACCCCGAAGATCGAGAAGATCGTCGACCAGTTGGAAGGCAATGCCGAGTTCCATTCCGAAGCGACCAAGCCCTGCCGCTTGCTGCTCTGTTAAACCAGCAACAAGACCTGCAGCATGACACCCTGCAGCAAATGGACCTGCTGTCTTTCCACGGACAATGGAGAGGTAATCTTCAGGCGAGGTAGCAAGATTGAGAACGTGATCAAGCTGGTGGAATTCTGCAACTGCTATGTCAGCACAACATTTCGCCATCAAGCGTACAATGTTCTCGTCATAGCGGCCTCCAAGGCCAAAACCTTGGACAAAGAGCCAGTCGCCGGCGATGACCGCCTTGGCGAGGCCTGCCCTGGTGTGAATGGTTTCAACACCACGTCGAAGTGACGCCTCATCATTGATATCATCGTGAACAAGGGTTGCCGTGTGGATCATTTCGAAAGCGAGGGCAAGTGGCATGACTTCCTCAACATCTTCACCACCTGCAATTTCATGCGCAAGCAGAATCAGCAGAGGACGCAGGCGTTTTCCACCTGCAAGTAACATCGAAGCGCAGAGCTCTGCGACTTGCCCTGCGCCGTTTTGAATTTCGTCATCAACAAGCGCTTCGAGTGCGGCGTCTACGTGCAGACGCATGACCTCCAACTGGTCGCTCGCTTCCAAACCAATGCTCGCCACGAAGGCTCCTACAACGGTGCCCTTCTTAACCGGTAGTCTCCGCCCTTGTAATGTGAGGAGCAATCCTCGCCGAGGTGAGATGATGACAGAAAAGGTACGCCTTGAGGTCCTCACCACGCCGTCCAACAGGGACGGAGTACGCCGTCAAATTGAGAAAACAATCGAGACAAACCGTACCAAATTTGACTTTGTCATGAAGCAAGTTCCTCACATGGAAAGTGCCATTGAGACCCTCAAGGATGGGAACTGTGATTTCTTAGCCATGAGCGCTCACCAGTGGAGGGACTTAGAGCATAATGGATTGAACATCATTGGTGTTTTGCCTCGAAGAGAACCAACATGGGTTCTCGTTTCTGAAGACAAACCAGAATACCTCCAATCAAAAGCCATTGTTGTCTGCGACCACATGCTTTTGCGCCGGCAAATGAGGCGTCTTCGTTCAGATTTGATATTGATGACCTCGCAAGCATTTGCGGAATCCATAGGCAAGGGCGAGACGTTTGCTCAACTTGATGAGGAGGATCGAGTGCCTTGGCTTGAAGAGTGTCGACAAGAGGAGATGCTTGATGGCTACATTGTCAATCGAGGAGAACACGCAGCTCTGAAGTTCAAGGCTCGCAGACACACGCTTGGTTTGCAAAGAGACAATCCAGAACGAACACACTTTGTGCCCCCTCCATTGCATGGTTTTACTCTCTTAGTGGCTCGCAGCGGATTCCCAAGCGCAACCGTACAATCCATGTGCGACCAGGGCGCATTCATTGCCCACAGGATGGAAATGGCCTTCCTTGCATCAATTTCGGAAGACCTCCACCCCATCACTGGGATCTTTGTTGAACAACGCAAGGTTGCCGCAATTCTTCGTGAAGCCAACCGTTCCAAGGACGAACATACGCTTGAGAGCGTTCTCGATGTCGAACAAAAAATCAAGTTTGCTGGACCGAGATTGGAAATGCGAATTGAAACGCTCAACCATCATGGAACAGTCACTGCTGCCGCTGAACGAGTCTGTCTGGTTGAGGAAAGCCACATGGGCATGGTCAATGTCCTCAAGGAATTCCAAATTCTTCTCGAAACGATGCAAAGCGAGCACGAGGAAATTCCACGCACCCATGCTGGTTTACCAGAGGAGTTCAGTCACGCACGAGGCCCACTGTTGGACTTGAGCGTAGTTCATTCTGATTCATTGGAAGAAGAGTGAGCTTCACCCAGCAGGGCGTTGTATCCCTGTCGTTCGATGTATGCTTCAAGTTCAACCATCTCAGCAGGTTGATTTTCCTGACTGAGTTCCATAATCGCATCATCGATTTCACGGCCATGGCGCTCCCATGTGCCTGCAGAACGTTGTAAATCTGAGGCAAAACGCTCAACGACTTCGACGGCAGAAAGTGTTGGATTCAAAACAGTGCTCAGCGATTCTACAACCTCACTGTTGGTGCTTCTGAGTTTAGCAAGACTGTTTGAAAGAGCGACCAATGCCGTACGTAATTCCTCGACATCATTTGATTTAGCGAATTTGCGTTGAGCACGATCTAAGTCCTTCCTCATTACACCAACACCGGCGATAATGGCCACCTTAGCCTTCGCAGATTGAAGAATGACATCCTCGGCTTGATCAAGTCTCGAAGCAAGGGCTTCCTCAAAACCAGAGCGTTGTGCGCGAAGGTCTGCGCGAATCATTTCTTTGAGGGATTCAACCATGTCATGTGCATCTTTCAGGCCAGCCTTTGTTGCCTTGACGTTCTTGCCCATGAACCCTGATTTGGTCGACAGGTTTTGAAGCCATTGGCGTTCATCGAAAGAAGCATCGAATTTCACGCTTGAAGATAAATCATCAGGCTCCGAAACGGCGATTTAGCCATCGCATCACGGCGAAGGCACATATACCCCTTTGAGCCGAAACCCAAAGGAAGGTGCTGTGATGGTCGACAAGGGCGAACTCCTATCCGAACTCTATCAAGCACGGTTTGATGGTTTGAAGGAAATCGCTGTGGCCTACAATCTTCCAAAAACTGGTTCAGTTGAAACCTTGAGAGCAAGGCTGATTCAACACCTCATTCTTGATGAATGGGACCTTTCGCCTGAAGGTATTGGAAACCTCATGAATAACGAATTGGGGGAACTCCTGGGGGTCTTTGGAATCAAGAAATCTGGCTCACTTCGTGCACGAAGGCAACGGCTCTACCTCCACCTCAACCATGATGCTAAGCGGCTCATCCCTGAATCTCTTGATTCAATGACACGCGATGAATTGCATGCCATGTGTAAAATTCTCGAATTACCTCTTTCTGGTGCAAAGCAAACACTTCTCGTGCGTGTTGCCGGAGTACTGGCCTCCCAAGATGGAGGATGGGGTAAGGTCAAGAAGAGCCTACGAAGGCCTCGTTCCAACACCAAAGCACTCCCTTCACCCGCATCGCCTGTACCAAAGCCAAGCGAGCCGAAAACAAATCCGACTCACGATCATGAAGCAGTGATTGAAGCGGCAGAACATTTTGTTTCCGAACACCCAGAAGGGTGGACGTTCGAAGAAGAAACTGAACTTCGAACCGAACTCGCCCAGGAAGGTATTCCGATTTCAAAGGCCCCGATAGCATCCACACTCGATGAAGCTCTGCGCAAGGGCGGTATCGAAGAGACCGATCTCGCCGAAGCACCGTCAATGGTCCAAGTCGCAGAAGCAGGAAAAGAGGAACACACCCTTGAGGTTGAAGCCTTATTGCTGGACATTAAGGCACGCTTGCCAGAGATTGAAGCTGCTGGAAGAGACTTCCTCGCCGTGAGCAGCACCAGCGAGCCCGATGACCTCCAAGCGTTCATTCAGAGTCTGAAAAGCCATGGTTTTGCGACCGATGTTCCTGCTGTACAAGATTCGATTCGAACGACATTAATGGATCTCGAATTCCGGTCTGAGAGTGAGAAACAAGCAATCCACACCATGCCAAATTCATGGCGAGAGCGAGAAGCGCTCAGGGTGTTCGAAAACGCTAGAGAAAGCCTCAGAGGTCAACTTGACGATACACTCGCAGCACATAATGGCGACTTGGTCAAAGCCCGAATGGCGTTTGAAGACGTCGGACGAACAATGAATCTCGACCTTTCGATACCAAGTGTATCTGGTCGACTTCATGCCCTCTTTGACCTGCATGTTGACATCAACCAAGCGCAAGCCCTTCAGGACCCTGCAATCGCTCGAAGAAACCGAATTTTGAGGATCCTCCAACATGGTGCAGTTCACCTGAGCAACACTGAACGGAGCACACTCGATCGATTAGAACGAAACATTGCTGCCTTCGAAGAACTTGTTGAGACCATTCTGGAGAGCAGTGAGGGGACGTTCAGTGAAGCTCAACAGGCGTTAGTCATACGTTTCCTTGAATCACGTGGATATGAAGTGAACACCGTTGATCTCCGCCCACGTATTTTGGCATGTGCTGGAATTATTGGAGCCGAACTTGGCTTCATTTCACCTGCAGAAATTCCAAGAATTGCACCAGGAATTATGATTTCAGACACCCAAGTCGATGCGATTGTTGCCGAACTCAAAGCCTTGGCTGAGGCATTCAAGCCCGTTGAAAGGACCGAGATTACTGAGCCTGAGATGGAAATTGCTTCATCGGTCGCAGATGCTTCTGACCGACTCAAGTCTGCCCGCAGCAAAATCGATCATATCGATGATTTACTCGCACGTTTGCGAGGATAATCAGCGGCTTGCGTAGAAACTCTGGATGAGTTTTGTGACCCTTTGAATGTCATTGATGTCCCTTGAGATCATGTCTCTAAGAATTTCTTCTCGTTGAGTGACATGCTGTTCGAAGACATCTGGAGAAATTCCTGCAGCTTTGCAGATTGTTTCACGTAGTTTGGATGGAATTCCCGTTTCCTCAATTCGATCCGTTGCAGCGTTGTACTTCCAAATAATGTTCAAGCGGGGTTTGTCACCCTCCATTCCTGCCACCTCTGCCACTTCAGTAATCTTACGAGCGGTTTTCCCGTTGACGTGAAGACGTGCCTGGATGATGATGAGATCAAGACCACTCAACATGATTGGAGGGACGCTCATTGGAGGGTTAATCATCCGTGTCACGGTCTCCTGAGCGGTGTTGGCGTGCAGGGAACCGAACGAGCCATCGTGGCCCGTGTTCATTGCAGTGAGAAGCGTCGCCGCTTCAGGGCCACGCACTTCACCCACAATGATTCGGTCAGGGCGCATTCGCAAACTGGACTTCAGGCAGTCGTTCATGTCAATTTCAGAAGTTCCATCTGGGCGTTCTCGACGTGTTTCCATTCGCAGCCAGTGGTCGTGATAGACTTGCAATTCAGCCGTGTCTTCCACTGTGAGCAGGCGTCGGTGCCATGGAATGTACATCCCAAGACAATTGAGCGTTGTCGTTTTACCAGAACCTGTACCACCCGCAATGACAAAGTTTGCAGGGCGACTATCGAGGCCTTCAATCCAAACCCACATCATTGCAGCGAGGCGGGTGTTCACCGTTCCGAACTTAATCAAATCAATCATTGTCAATGGATCTTCCTTGAATTTACGAATCGTGAGGGTTGGTCCGTCAGGTGAGACTGGTGGAATGGTTCCATTGACACGGGAACCATCATGAAGACGACCGTCGAAAATTGGAACCATGCCCGGTCCGTCCCCAAGTGGGACATTCGTATAGGAAGCAATATTCTTGGCAATTTGCAATCCAGATTCATTATCGATGATCAGATTGGTCCGACACATGCCGAACTTTCGGTGTGCAACCTTGACCTCTTGTTCCCCACCGTTGTACATGACTTCTTCCAAATTATCGTCATCGAGAAGAAGTTGCAAGTCGCCATGTGGATTGGGTTCGGCAACCCCGTCTACATGGTAAATTGGCGAGGGGTGGTTGCCTTCAGTGTAAATCGTCACTCTTCCGTACTGCTCTAAAATTGTTTGAGACATTGTTCATCCTCCAATCATCACTACTGCACCAAGGTAAAGGCCCATGGACAAAGCAATCCAAAGTGGCATCCACCATAGTGCGTCTTTGAAGCGCCCTAACATGCGTCCTGAAACACCGAGAGCAACCGCTGATGCGGCTCCAAAGAAGAGAGAAAAGGTTTGATTGAAACTGTCAATCTGAAAACCACTGGAAGCTGGGGCGAACAGCCCGACAATGAAGGCGATCAATACAGGGAGTCCGATGGATACGAACATGACGATAAGAAGCCCCCGTCCAAGGAGTTCCTCTTCACGTGTGTTCATCAAATCGTTCAAGCGTTCGTAATCCATAGCGAGGTCTGAAAGGATTTGTTGTAGAGGTGCATCCTGCTCAATAGCGGTTTCAATCAACACCATCACCCTTTGAACCTGAGAGGAACGAGTCTTTGCTGCAAAAGCAGATAGTGCTGCTTCGAACGAAGAAGAATGGCTCTCTTCGAGGGTTTCGAGGAGGAGTTTACCAAGTGGCCCAGGGACGTTTCGAGATTGTTCCATCATGGCTTCTTGAATACCTCGGCCTGCGCCAACGGTATCCGAGAGCCCTTCGAGCAGGCCAGGAAGTGCGTTCTCTATAGAGCGGCGTCTCTTGCGCTCCATCATAGGAGGAATGCCGCCTGCTGCACAAGCAATACCGATCACGGAGAGGTAAAGGAGGAGCGGGCTTCCGTTAAAGGTCTCAAGCAATCCAAAAATCATCGAATCACAACCCTGGGTCCTTTGTATGTGCTTTCAGACCAATTAACATCATACCAATCAACGTGAAGACGAGACCGCCATTGACAACGGAATTGATCATGCCTTGATCGATCGAACCGACAATGGCTTCAGCACCATCACCAAGCAATTGTGGGACCAATCCAACAATGGCGAGAATAATTGGTCCAATCATACCAATTGAGAGCAGGGTTTCAGGAACCGCACCGAGTTCCTCGATGTATTTCTTTACCGATTCAGTTCGCTCATTTTCCATCCTGACGCCTTGCTTTCTCAAGGTTTCAACGATGTCTGTGTTCTGTGTAACGTTGGAATACATAGTGTTGAGAAGACGTCGGTAGCCTTCGGATTCTGCTTTTTTCAGCAACACTTTGAGTTCTTTATCCAAACCACCAGAGGTTCCTTTACGTAATCGCTTCATCATCGACGAAAAATCATCAGAAATAACGCCGTAGCCTCCGCTCCCAATCGTGTGAATAGCAGCTTCGAGACCAACACCTGATGACATTAAGACGTCGAGTGTGCGGATGACGTAGAGAATTTCTCTCTGCTCGTCTAACTTCCGCATCAGGTTCACCTCAAACAATATCTTCAATCAATTCAAACATGAAGGCCTCGCTTGTGCCTTCGTATTCCATTGCAGCAAACAGAACTTTGACGTCCCGTTCTTCAAATGGGTCGTGAATGTATGGTTGTCCACTTCTGAACATGCTTAAAATTCGCTTGTAATTCTCAAGATCGACTTCACCTTTCACGGTGTAGACCGTTGATTCAGAGCCCTCGTCATGGAGGTTGTCGCCCTCTTCGCCACGAATGATGGTTCGTGTCAGTCTTCGGGTCAATCGTACGTGAATATCACAATTTGGAATTCGTACCCAATCGGAACTTGTTGTCCCAGTTGCGGGACGAATAAAGAAATCTAATCCAGCCATGTAGTTGACCCCTGTGCTTTGCACATCACTGAGAAGGTCTTCAATGTTGGGGGAGAAACAAATCAGGATACGATTCTAAACCAGCCAAATCGAGGCTCGTGAAGAGTGCCTTCATTGGACAATTCATCCAATTTCGATTCTGCCAACTGACGATCGATTCCACGAGCATCTGCATTGGTCAAGACGGTCTCAAAATCAACTCCATCACCCTGGTCAAGTTGAGCGATAATAGCGACGAGCGTCTCTTTGACATCATCTTCATCAGATGCATCGCTCGAATCAGAACTTTCCAGAGTCGTTTGTGGCGCAGGTGCCGGTTGGCTCGCAGCATCCATTCGTCCTTCAGCGATATCAAGCGCTTGCATCACATTGAGCGTATAGGTCTCCGTGTCAAATTCGCCATAGTGGTTCCTTGAAAGGAGGAGCCCGTCAATCATGTGTTCTGGGACACCAGCTGCTTTCAGGCCCTCTTGGGTCGGTTCTGCAGAAAGTGAATCATTGTGGATTTTCATTCGCTGAAGTGTACCTTCAGATGCTCTTGTCAGCCAGAGTGCGTATGTTTTCGCATCAATTTCACAGGCTTCTTCGGGACGAAGAGAAGTGTACACTGCACCTTCATCTGTTTGATACCAGCGTGATTTTGCGGTCATCAACAAAAGCACAGGTTCACCGACTTCCGTTTTCTCGACGAGCGAAAGCGTAAGTTCCCTCATCGATTCCGAGGCGTAATCACCTACGGAGAAGTAATGCAAGCCCGATGGATCTCGCATTTGCCCTTGATAGAGCGTTGAGCCGTTGGATGTTTCTCGAACTTCAAGACGTTCCAAAAGGCCTGCTACGATGACACGATTGACCTTTGCACCAAGTTTTGTGATCACAAAGGATGGGTCATATTCGCCAGATCCCTTCTCATTGAGGGTCGCTTCACTGAATTCAGAAGCGAGCATGTGCCATGCTGGTTGTCGTCGTACTCGACCGCCTGATTGCATCATGCCACCCCCCAGTGAGCACGGAGTTCAGTTGCCCGCATTCCTGCGTCTTCCTCCATGATACTCGCACCGTCGGCAAGCATCATTGCACCTTGTTCATCGACAATGGTGCGACCTGTTGCTTTGACCATACGTCCAAGCAGTTTGCTTCGTAGAGATTGGACAAAGGCCATCTGACCATCTTCTTCAACGGCGGCTTTCATCTGATCCTCGTCCATGCCTAAGAGTTCAAGCGTAGCGGCTTTGTTTGTCAGCAACGAAACACTGGAACGGCCATCGTCCATGACCAGCCTCAAACGGATATCGCTGTTCCCGTTGTTTGGCCCATGTTCTGCACATGCGCCTTCACGGAGCACTCTTCGGCATTCAGTACAACGTAGAATGAAACCTGAATCCTCGCGAACACTCACAATAATTGCGCAAGTGGAAACGCCGACACGGCTGCTTCCGTTGGCCAGGTCATGGAGTTCAACCTCGGCTGTATGATTGGTCAAATCAAGGGCATCATCCCAAGGTGTTGATTCAAGGATTTCCACCTGGTCCGTGTTGTCAACGGTGATGTCTGGAATACCTTGCCAAGCCCGAACACGTACGCCCTTAAGCCGGACGGTCACGGGAAGTTGATCTTCTGAAATCGGCAATTCGCTCCATGCACTCATTCGACAGCGCCCGGTTGGGTCTGCAATTTGCCCCGACCACAAGAAGCGTTCTTCACCGTCCCGGGTGAAGGACCTCTTTGCCCATTCAGTAATTTGAACGACGGCGTCAACGTCCCGGGCACCATCTCGTAAGTCGGAGATTGTAAGGACGGTTTGCTGAGACAACGATTCGGCGTCTGCAAAATTCTTGTCATGGAAAATCTCAACCTTCGTTGTTCGACCGAAATTGAGCTCGGGCGTGTCCCTAAAGGTTCGTACCTGAGCACCATCAATTTTCAGTAAGCTGCCAACTTGGTGTTCAAATGGTTCCCAAGAAAGGAAGCCAATTGTACCAGTTTCGTCAGCGATTCTACCTCTCACGATGTCAATTGAACCTGATCCATCTTTTTTGTGGATTTGGTCAGGTCGAGAGGCAAGGATGCGGCCGACAACACAGACGTATCCATCGCTTGGCAACGTATTGATGTCTTGTGGCTCACCGGGTGCTACAACGGGGCGTGTGCCCTCACGTACCACGGCGATGCGTGTTGATTGGTTGATGTTCAGCGACATTCGTCCTTGGTATTCATTCACTGAGGCGCCCTCAATTCGAACGATTGAACCTGGAGCAAGGTTTGCACTTGGGCCCCAGTCTTTGTATTCCCAACGTGTCTTTTCTCCTTTCTCTTCCCAAGGATTGTCTTCGAGAAGCCCAAATGCAATTTGCTTTTGTTCACCACGAATGGTTTGCTCACGCATGTTGTGGGAGATGATTTCGACTTCGATTTCGACGTCCTTATCATTGCCATTCAATTCACTCAATTTGCTGACTTTCTTCGTGTTCCTCGGTGAAGATGTTCCACCTTGTGAGGGGCTGCGATTTGTTGGAACTGATTTTTCTCCTTTGAAACGACGAAGGATTGAACGCATGGCATCTTGAGGTGGAATGTAAAATTCTGTCTCGTATTTTGCAAAGGCTTCAGCGATCTCCTTTGGATCTGCATCTGGACATTCTGACAAAATTGCCTTGACGTGAGTTTCATACTTTTCAGACATGAGCTAATCCCCCGTCAGGCGTTTTCGATTGATGCCTGTACGGAGAACAGGCTGCGGGCTTTCGTGCGGATTGGTTGAGTCTATACACTCCCTTGACCTCCATGGAGATGAACAAAGATGCCGACAGGACTTAAACAATACCGTGAGGAATTTTGAACAATCCACTTCACTCGAGAAAATGGTACTTTCTTCATGCTGGGTTGATTCGTAAGCCCTGCATCATCAACACATCTGGAAGGTGCATACTTCCAGAGGAATAGGAGCCCTGGACTTGAACATCGTCGCCCAGTCGAACATCACTAGAGAGGGCCTTTGCGAGATTTCCAGACAAGCCTGCTTGCTTCACCGGACCTAGGATCTCACCTTCGGATACTCGGAGGATGGTGCTGGTCGTGACCGAAAAATCGCCACTCGTTGGATTTGCAGTGTGGGCGCCCATGACGCTATGCACGATGTAGCCGTCTTGCATTTGTTCTAACAGTGCATCTTGTGAATGACCACCATTTTTCGAAACCATTGTGAAATCACTGCATCCAGTTCCTGGTGGAGATTGATGTCCGCCACGGACCGCACAACCTGTGGTCTCAGCATGATCAATCCGTCCCTCTGCGACCTGTTGAGCAGCGTCTCGAGTGGACCACATCGATCCAATCAGGCGTCCATCTTCAACCAAGGTTTGACGGCGGCTTGCTACGCCCTCGCCGTCACGAGAACTGGCTGATTTACCGCCTTCCATGCGCCCATCATCAATCAGTGAAAGATCGGTAGCAAGGACGACTTCACCTTGTTTTCCTGACCAAAAAGATTCGTTGCGTACCAAACGGTCGCCGCGTAAGGCGGTTGGTACCACCATTGAGAATAATGGTGAGAACCCTTTGCTGGTCATCAACACCGGCGTATCTTGTGGCTCACTGTTGACCTCAATTGGTCCTCGAGTCACTTGGGCCCAATGAACTGCACTAGCGATGCAAGGTGGTACTTGAGCAAGCAATTGCCTTCCAGAATCCCCCTCGTAAGAACTGGTGAGTTCGTCATCAGCATCGATTGAAACTTGGACGCCAAGGCCATGCGATGTTGTAATCCCGGACGATTCGATGCCCTCGCTGGAGAGAATTGCTGAGGCCGTTGCACCAACACCAAGGCCACCACCGGTCACGACGGCTCGCTGATCAAGGGAAGCGACTTCACTGAGGACTGCATCAGCTTGCTCAAGCAAATCCTCAGGACCAAGATCGAGGATACGACGATCGCAGAGGCCGTTCACTGGATCTGCTTCATCGGCGCTTGGAAGAACAAAACCTTTGATGGCTGGAGAGGCACGGGCAACATCGAGTGCTTGCTGAATTGCAGGGGTTGCAGAGGTTGCATCCACGAGGTAAGCATAGCCGAATCGGCCATCTTCGACAACCCGGATGCCATAACCCCCTTCACCTCCACCAGCGGCAAGAGATACCTTTCCCGCTTCGATGTCAAGTTGATGACCATAGGATTGGAAAGCGACAACCTCCCATTGAGCAATGCCTTCTTTCTTGCATAGATCACCGATGAGTTTGCACCCTTCACTGATGCGATCAACTGCGTCATCTGGTAGCATCTTCACCCCACCAAAGCTTCTGAGATTCGCATAATTGGACCACCATCACCAACTGGAACAGTCTGGCCTTTTCCGCAAAATCCAGGGGCAGCAAGCCTTGCATCTTGCGTGAGACCATCAACATCCTTCAGAATTTGTAAGGTGAGGCCGCTGACACTCACATCCTTGAGTGGTTTTGTGAGTTCACCATTTTCGATCAACCATGCTTCTTGTGCTGCGAATTGGAACGAACCGCGTCCAGTGTCGACTTGGCCTCCACGAGACCCGCATGCGTACACACCGTAACTTATGTCCTCAATCAATTCATCCAAATCATTGTGCGTTCCACCTTGAATCAAAGTGTTTGACATTCGCACCAAGGGGTGATGCAATCCATCTTGGGCACGCGCTCCTGCGTTTGGAGTGATGCCGAAATGGTGAGCGGTCTCTCTATGATTGAGGTATTCAGTGAGGACACCGTTCTTAATCAGACATTTTTCACGTGTATCAAGTCCTTCGTCATCGATTGGATGGGCGCCATAGCCCCCGCGCATTGTAGGATCATCGACCACAGTAACAATGCTGTTGCCGATCGCCTGACCGAGTTTACCGTCGAGGCATGAGTCTCCAGCAGCAACTAAGTCTGCTTCACAAGGATGCCCCAGTGCTTCGTGGATGTAGACACCGGTGAGGTCACGGTCAGCCACAAGAGGAAGTTTACCTGAGGGGGCTCGTTCGGCTTTCAAAAGACGAAGGGTTGCGATTTGTGCACTTCGTCCAAGTTCGCCAAGGTCACAAGATTCAATCACTTCGAGTCCGCCTTCTCCTCCATGTCTTGTTCTATAGGAAACAACATCGCCACCATCTCGGCCTGTGACTGTGGCATTGATCAGCGAGCGTTGGAATGACCATGTACGATTCATACCTTCTGATGTCATCAATTCGGTGTGAAGGTGCTCATCATGCCACCCACACGTGACCGAAACAATTCGATCGTCTTCGGCTGCACTGTCATGCAAGGTCATCAGGTGGTGAAGTTTCGTGTCAAGATCTGTATTTCGCACATCTTTCTTTGGCCTCCAGTGCACCTCATCATCAAAAATTGGAACCTCTGCAAGTGCCACTGGTCGGTCTTTGGACGCCCTACGAGCAGCAACTGCCTTGGCGAGTTTCACCGTTGATTCTACTTGACCGGGAAGCGAGAGGATGTCTGTAGTTGAATGCACACCCCAGGCCCCATCTGCGAGAATGCGCATTGTGACACCGATGTCTTGGCCTGGAATCGCTCGTTCAAGTTTACCATCACGAACGGCTACTGTTGAATCAGTGATGGCCATTAAACGGACTTCTGCATACGATGCTCCGAGGTCTTGTGCATGGTCAAGAGCAGCTTGGATTTTCGTTTGTTGGAGGTAGCGACCTGTGCCAAAGGAACGGTCGTCATTGGGGCTTGCGCTCATCACCATGGAGGTCGGTGCACGCAATAGTGCTTGAACCCTACTCTGATGCGTGCTCAAGAATTGAACTCTGAGGACAGAACATGGCCAATCAAGAGATCACAGGATACGACTGTATGTTCGTCGACTTGAACACCGAGACGTTTCGATCCTTCAATGTTGCATTCAAGCTCGGTATTTTGGATGTCGACGTCCATTGAGGAGGCAAGTTGCAAGGCTTGCCGTTCAAGTTGTTCAGCCTCCCCAGATGATGGTGTAGCTGGCATTTCTCCTTCTTTGCCAATCAAAGGGAGGACGAGAAAACAACCAGATTGATCTCCATCTCGAACACCTGCTCGCTTGAATGCTTCCGAGACATGATGTGTACCAGCCATGTAGCGAAGGAACTCTGCGTCGAAAGAACGGGCCAGTGAGGTACCTCTCTGTTGACGCCGTGCGGCACTGTTCCATGCTGTCCAGAGTTGCATATGGCATTGGGCGATGCCTGGGCCGACCAGAACCCAATGTTCTGTTGGTCGATGTTTCAAGAACGC
>Ga0208277_1000100_pt1 | contig 48039 bp, 16 predicted proteins | sample ETNtaG_5_FD_185782 | JGI IMG/M metagenome (GOLD analysis project Ga0208277, IMG submission 185782) | Marine microbial and viral communities from oxygen minimum zone, Eastern Pacific Ocean - ETNP201406SV205 (SPAdes) (version 2) | ecosystem: Environmental > Aquatic > Marine > Oceanic ...
TGAGCACCACCTCTTCTTAACTGTATTCTATTTGCCATTTTATTGGAACAACTCTATAAAACATGCTTCCAAGTTATTTATGTCATTAAAAAGGGGGAATTTAATCCCCCTTTCTTTATTCTTCAGTTGTTACGTTATCAACTTCCTCTGGAGGTGCTTCTTGATAGTATTGAAGTGCCTCTATAGCACCTTGAAGCTTCAGTGCTACTATTTCATTTTCTTTGATTTTCTTTGCTAGCTCCTCGTTTTCTTTAACGGTATTGTTAAACCGTTCTTGAAACTGTGCTAACATCGCTTCTTGGGACACCTTTTCTACAGGTGCTGTTGCATCATCTGTCATTTTTTGTCTTGGACTAACGTTAGTAAAAGTGTTTTGATTTCACTCATCTCTGATTTTAACTCAGAAACTTCATTTTGTAAAGCTATCTGCTCACCCCTTTGCTTCTGTTCAGCATAATAAGTTTTCATATACTTATCATAAGCATGCTTATCAGCAGACTCAATACATCCAGAGCTGGTGTCTTTCCACCAGCCATCTTTATCTTTGATAGGTAAATAACCCATTATATAGCAAGAGCAATTGCTCGTAGATCCATTATCTTAGGTACACTAGCTTGGTTTTGAGATACAAACAATATCTTAATTTGATACTGTGTAAAGTCTAATCCGCTAATTTCATATCCATAATCCCTATAAACTTCTTCATCAGTAGTTGCTGGAATTACAGAATCACCACCAGTAGGGAAGAATTCCCATCCTAAAGTCTCTATGTTATCAGTAGAACCTGCAGGTAGCACTCTATATAGAGGCTTGATATGTGTATCTGGTGGTCGGGTAGCACTAAACATTAATTTAATAGCACCAGATGGATTGGTAAGAGTAGCAATCTTAGTGATGTAAACCGCTTCATGCTCATCACCAACTGGTAATAATGCAGAATTAATATTAGTTGGACTATTGATTCTATTAGATGTTAAAATAATAGACATCCTATCTGTATCAATTATAGGTGATACATTTTCTTTTTCACTCTTAAGTGTTAGATCTAATCTAAATGACTTAGAACCTGACAACTCAGCAGATTCATTAATCTGTGAACATATCAATTGTGGAGATAAGAACTCATTATAGTCATTTAATACTACATCGAAAAACTCACCTGTATTTGAGAATGAATTTTGTGATAGTGCTTGACCATCCCCAATAGATGTTCCACTAATAGTATTAACTGTACCATCTACTGAAGTCTTAGGTAATATAAGTTTTTGAATTTGTGGTGTCAAAACTTCATACTGAATATTTTGTGATGCTTCAATATGATTACCACCAGATTTAATTCCTAATCTAGCAATTGAGTTTGTTGTTAATTCATAAGAATCTAATGATGGTGCTAAAATTGCAGCATGAGTTTTATTCAATTCTGGTAATGGTATACCATCTAAGTTGTAGCAATGTACTGTACTATCATCACTATGAGTAACAGCAGTAGTTCCATCTACACCTCTTTCATAAGCAGTAATAGTTTTACCATCACCACTAATAGCAGAGTATGAAATAACCTCATCATCTATTTTAATATAACCAACATTTGCTGTTCCAACAGTACCACCATTAATGATAGTATGGAATGCAGTACCATCATTAACTTGAATACTTGTATCAGCAGCAGATATAGATGACGTTAGATATGTTGTAGAAACTTCTGAAGCAATATCAACAAGAGTTACATTATTATCATTATCATGCATTCCATGATTTGAATGGAATACTTTAACCTTTCTCTGAGCACTTGTATATGTTGGAGATGTTGAAGGATATGCATCACTAACAGCACCTGTCTCAATTACGTCACCACTATATGTTACAACATTAACTGTTGCAGTTACAGAAGATTCACCACCTGTAATAGTTTCAGTAGATGCAGTAAAGTCAGTAGAAACATACTTAAGTGTAAGTGTATTACTTCCTGGAGTCCAAGTAACAACTTCTGCAGTAGGAGATGTTGCTGAGTTACCAGTAATTGTCTCACCAACACTGAAGTCACCAGATGCACCTGTTACAGTCATAGTAGCAAGTGTCTTAGATGATACCAACCTATTAGAAATAACACCACCAGTATTAGAACCAGCAGACCATGTTCCTGAGATATCGTTAATTGTTAAAAGAACACCACCAGCACTAGAAGCAACTGACTTAATAGTACCTTCTGCTAATGTTGTCTTCTGATAAACACGAGCACCAGCACTGAATGGTAATGTTGTAGAGTTCATAACCAACTGCAATTCAGGTTGGAATGTTTGAATTGCATCAGGTTGTAATATAATCTTACCTCTATTACCTCTATCCAATGGAGCATTATTTAAAGTAACTCTTGAAGCAACAGATGTATTAAATACTGCTCTGTTTACAATGAACTTCATATCTTCGTATTGGTCAGCAGTCCACGTTGTTGCGTTCTGTGACTTGAATAGAACACCAGCATAAGGCTGTTCAGATATAGTTCTGTCTCCAGTAATATCCAATTCACCCATTCTAGAAATCCAAACTTTATATGTATTGGAATCAGAGAATAGAACAAAACAATGCTCTTGAGATTGAGGAATATAAACTGGTGCTCTAAATGTAAATCTAGTTGCAACAGCACCTGTCTCAGAGATCTGTACTTGTTCTGGAGTTAGTGTTGTATCAGAGAAAGGAAGAATCGTAGTTGTAGGATATCCATTCTCCATAGTTCTAACTTGCATAGAGATAGGAATATTAACATCCTTAGAAGCAAAGTAGATATCAACTGAAGTAATAAATGTACCACCTTCTTCATCAACCAAGAATGATTGTGCTAGTGGATCCCACCAACCAACCTGACGAGTTTCTTCTCTAATAGTTGTAGTAATACTCTGACTTTGAGTTTGAGTATCTTGAGTAACCTCTGCATTTCTAATAGAGAGGATAACTTCTTGAACTGTATTCAAAGAACCAGTTGACCTATACTCTACCTGTGCAGCAGAATCTACAGTTCCTGGAAGTCTAGAATCATTTTCATTAGTAGTAAATCTTAATAATCTTGTACCAGTAGCCCAACGAGGATTGGTATCAATTCCAGCATCAGGTATATAGAATGATGCTCTATACTGTCCTCTTCTGTCTGAAATACATCTACGATCTTTAACAACTGCTCTAGCACCTGAAGCACCTTGAAGTACTTCTCCAACTTGAACATTACCAAAGTATTCACCTACAGCTTGAGCAGCAAGAGACTCTGTGTTGATGTTAATAAAGTTAGTTGTTGATGCATATGATGAAGGAAGTTCCGTATCATCATAAGGATTATATGTGAAGTAATCGTTAGGTGCAGCAACTTGTAACTTACACCCACTAGTTAAACCAGTTACAGTTTCACCTTCAACAAATGGTGTGGAGTTTGTTCTAGAGTCAGTAGTAGAATCCTTAATAACCTCAATAATTTTAGGTGTTAAATAAGCATCAACTCTTTGTCCATCAAAGAATACAAAGAATGATGTTCTAGGCTTCATACGAACAACATTAACATCTACGTTTCTAGAACGAATCCAAGGAATTGCTGTAGATGAAAGAACTGAATCACCAGCACTAACTCTATCAATTCTTGGAACAACTCTTGTTCTAATACCAGATCTAGTTTGATTAGTTACAGATTCAACTCTTGTTGTTTCCATAACTGCACGACCCCAACCACCTGGAAGACGGTTAGGTTGTCCTGAATTCCAACGTCCTGTACTTGTTGTCTGCTCTCCAGTCCAAGTAGTCTGCCAACTACCCCATTGTGTTGGTGCAAAACCATTTTGGTCAACATTAAAGCTAGCAGCAGTTGACTCAAAATCACCTTCTAAGTTCTGTACATTCTGTGGTACTCTATTTGTTTCCACCCAGTCATCAGATGCTGGAGTTAAATCAATACGTCCAATATAAGCAAAAACGTTAAATGGGTTTACATTTTCAACTCTTGAAGCATATGGTTGTATAATTAATGGTTCCTCTTCATATGGTAATGTTATAATAGGACCAGTCTTCTGATAGTTCTGGGATAATGAATCATTAACAACCAGAGAAACATTTGTTGTATAGTGAGAAGGACGGCAAAGACCATATGAGAAATCTAATGATGCTGCCCAATCTTGTGACTTAGTAAGGGACTTAGAATGATCTGTAAAGTCATCTACAATGAATCCATTCTTTAAACGATTCTTACCAGAAGCATCAGTTATCTCAACGTTGAATGTATCAGTCTCTAACATATTAAGAGAAGTATAATACTCAACACTACCAAGGCGTTTTTCAATAGCCCCGATATCTCTCATAGTAAATCTCTTATTATCAGACTTGATAATAGTTACATCATCAGCAGGTTCAAATCCATAAGGCTTGTGTCTTAAGACTGCTAACTGCATACCGTCTTGTAAACCTTCTGGTTCAAGTGGAATCTCTGCAGACTTACCTTTAATTATTTGGAATTCACCATTAGGTAGTATATAAATTTTATCAATCCTTCTTAGATACCAATCAATATCACACTTAAAGTTACTATTGATTTTAGGTACATCAAATAACGTAGCAGATGGTGTTCCTGAAGTTGGGAATACTCTTGACTTAAAGTCAAATGTAGAACAGTTTACAAATGCTGGAGAAGAAACTGATCCTGTTCCTGTATAAAGATTCTTACAACCTGGACGGAAGTCTAAGTAATCTGCTAAGAACTTCTCTCCATATATTGTTACATCCTTATAATCGGTATTCAAGTAAGACTGTCCACCGAAGTAATCTCCAGTAGCAGAATGACTATAATAATCTAATACAATTTTTAATTTTCTAATCGGAGTTGCAAAACCCTTTCTCCTTACTAACTTAGAAGGTCCATAGAAGAAATCAGTTTGTCCATTCTCCAAAACATATCTGTCAGTAATTACTTTTGAACCTTCGATAATAGATCCAACAGCATCATTAATAATACCACTAATAGCAAGGTTATTACTATCAGTACCCTCAACTGTTTCACCAGATACAAAAACACCATCAAGATATATGATAGTTAATTTTAAAGTACTTGTATTAAAGTCAACAACCATTGCTCTTGCTTTGGATGTCTTACCTGTAACTACAGTACCAGTTGCAAAGAATGTAGGTTCAACTAAAGTTATAGATGGGATTATTGGGTCATTCTGATCTAAAGATTCGTATATTGCATGAATCTTATATCCATCCATCAATCCAAGAGAAAGTTCTCTATCCTCAATTCTTGTACCATAAAGGTTTGAATATGTTAATCCATAATTTAACTTATCTTTATTAGAGATAGTCTTATTAACTTTCATAACAAACATCTTCTGTGCTGCTTTTGTCTTTCTAGCAGTCACGTTCTTAGAAACAGTTGCTGTTACTTTAACAGATGTAATGTTTGTTAGGTTATCAATCTGGATAGTTGTTTTATCAGCAGAAGTAAATGTTGTATATCCTAAATTACCAGAGTTTGCTGTATCAATTGGAAGTTGATCACCAATAGGATAAGTACCATTACTACCACCCATTACTGTTAATGTGTAGTTCTCATTAGTAATTGCTTCAAACTGTTCATTCTCTGGAAGAGTGATTGATACAGAATCTGATGCAACAGTCTGAGCATCAAATGTTCTACGACAAACCATTGATTCATCAGAGATACTCTTGATGTATGGCTTGGGCATTTGACTCAATAGAGATGAATCTAAAGTATCAACTAACTTAGATCTATAACGAATTAGAGTTGTATATGTTCCTGCACTAGGATAGTTAGAACCTGGAGGAGTTACATTAACTGTCTGTGCTGAATAATCAAAAATACTTAAAGTATTACCACTACCTAAAGCTGCTGGTGTTATAAAATCAACAGTAACATATGTTGTTGCAGAGAAGTATATCCTATCTCCTGGTCTTAGGTCAGCAGCAAAGTTTGATTGTAAACCTGTAATCTTTTCAGAACCACCAGTAGCATCATAAGTAAATGTTGCACCCTGAACAATCTTAGCATCATCTAATCTAAGATCAGATGTAAATTCTATTGCTTGAGTATTCTCATCTCTTGCTACAAGTTGTCTTGCATCAGAGTATTGATATACATGTGTATTACTAATTACATCTAATACTTCACCATCAAGAAGTAATGATTCACCTTTTTGGAAAGTACCTTCTACTTGATATAACTGGAAATGGCTACTAGTGGTAGCAGATATAATATATCCTTTAGCACCTGATGTCATACCAGTAAGTACTGAACCTTGAGATACGGATTTAGATGAAGCTATTTGAACTACAGTAATCATCTGTATATCAAATAGATTTATTTTATATCTATCATCTGCATCACCAAATGTACTATTAGGATCCTGAACAAATTCACATGAAGAAACTCTAGCATAACCAATTATATTACCTTGAGCATCACCAGGAGTTGCTGTAAATTCATCATGCAATTCTACAGTCTGATATGCATTACTAATAGTAGAACCAGAAACATTAGGGAATCCATAGAGATTACTAACATGTGAATAGTTACCTAACGTAAATCCTATATTAGTATTCTGTTGTGAATTAGTATCTCTAGGCTTCTCCAAATCAATATAAGTTGGAGCCATAGTTTTGATTCTATAACCCCTAACATATGCAGTTCCTGGACCTATCTCAATAGAATAAAGATTTTCTGCAGCAGTAAATCCACTACTGGTTGTTTCTCCAGCAGTATATACACCGTTATTAAACCCATCATTTAGGTTATCTCTCATAGAGATCTGGAAGTCTTGTACAACATAGTCTCCAGACTCTTCATATGTTCTTAATGCTAATGATTTTTCTAACTCACCAAAAGCAGTACGGTCAACAAGTTTCTCAATCTTATCACCGTTAATACGAAGTAATTCGATGAAGTCTTTATCAGCATCATCTGTAAGTAATTTCTTAATTAAGTTGGTTGTTATTCTGAACCTATGAGCACCAGGAGCAGCATAATTAGATGTGCCTGCAGCGTTATCATTGAGTGATAAGTCATCTTCTGGGGTGACGATTGACTCAAGGATTTCGAGTCCAATTCTATATTTTGGAGAGGTTCCATATTGATCAAGAAGGATATACTGATAGGGTACGTCAACAAAGAATCCTCTGATGAAATAAACACCAGGTTGCACATAAGCAACAGAACCCTTTAAAATTGAAGCAGTAGGTAGAAGTTGTGCGAATGGTGAACCAACCTCAATCAAAGTACTACCAAAGGTAATGTCAGATTCAGTGACTAATTGTTCGTTATTTGAGAAAGTAGTTTGGTTATTTGCTGTACCACCAGACTCAATATACTTCACATATATTGTGATATAACCTTTCTCAGATTCTGTTGCAGATATACTATAAAGTACTTGTGCTTTAACACCAGAGGCTAGACCTGTAATTATCTTACCGTCAAGTTGACTACGATACGCTTCTACGTCAGCACCCAAGAAACTCTCTTGAAGTAATATACAGTCAACTGATTTATCATAACCAATCTGGCCAGGTATGACCATCGCACCATCTTTAAAATTGTACGACCCCATATTCTCAATCTGATTCTGCATAAGAGATTGAGACTGTGTAAGTTCTCTTGCCTGTATAGGGAATCCAGGACGGAACAGCACTCGATAAAAGTTCTTACTCTTATCAAAGTCGTCGTAATACGGTGTTACGTTTAAGTTAGTATTTTGTGCCATTCGTTTAGAACTCGATTACGATTTTAATGTCTTCTACTTGGTCGTTTGCACGACTGATTGCTCTCCTATTATCTATGTAAACAACCTGACCGCTATTTGACTTAATTTCTGGTTTAGCATATCCAGAGTTAAATCTCATACCCAAGTCATACTCGGTGTTATTAATAGTTCTAGAAGAAGAGTTTGGAACCGCAGGGAAGTTTACATCTGGTTGACCAGCTGCACCCGAAGTTGCTCCACTTATAACGTTAGATCCATCAAACTCATTCTGTGTACCAGTAACTTCTGGGAAGATACCATCAATTTCATTTTGATAATACTTCAAGACTTTTGTTGTGGCATTCCAGGATATAACCCTTCCACGTGCAGTAACGTTTGTACCACCAACAACTCTAGTTTGAGTGATAATTTCGTCAGGGACATAGTTACCTTGGAATGTTGGATTGAATATAACTGCTTTAGTAGCAGAAACTGTAAGATCTGATATCAACTCAGTTGTACCAAACTTAAGAGGATTGGATATTAAACCAATTCTTCTGTAATCGTTATCAACTGGGAAGTCTCCAGCACCTTCATCATATGATAGTTTAGCGTTAATCATAACTCGGAATGCACCAAGTTCGATAACAGTGTCACTACCATGACCACCTGGAGGTGGGATGATTACATCGACCTGACCACCTTGACCAGTACCAATACCAGTAATATTGTCAACAGAAATTTTACCAAAGGTATATCCAGTACCACCACTAGTAACAGTAGCAGAAATAATTTTACCTCCATCGACAACAATAGAAACCCTACCGCCAGTACCGTCACCGTTAATAGAAACATTATCGTAAGTACCGTTGTTGTAACCTGTACCTGCAGCATTAATAACTACAGTATCAACTTCACCTTCAACAGCATTTGTTTTAACTGCATCATTGGTGAACACAGGCATATAGTCGTTCGAGAAGAACTTAAGAACGGATGCAACAGGGATAGTATACATATACTTCCATCTGTAACCATCACCAGTCGTAACAATAGAGGTAGATGTACCAGTAGGTTCAACTGTAGAAGGTTTTCCGTTAGGATCACTAGGAGAAGTACCGTTATAGATGCACTTATAAACTTGATACTGAGAGTTTACGACGTAAAAATCAGAGTCATATAGTTTAGTAGCACCAGAAGCAGCAGTCTTACTTGGAGAATAGTCATGTCTATACATGTCATAGGTGAAACCTAGTCCACCAGTAGTTTGTTCTGGGGAAACCCAGTCGATTCTACGAGAAACTTGTACAGTATCAGAAGCGAGGACTCTCTTCAACGATATCATGTCATCGTAAGAACCCGAAAATTCGGAGAATGAATCAACTGCCTGTGGAGGCGAGTTTTCATTATCCCATGATTGTGGTCTACCTATAAAAAGGTATACACGATCTCGTGTCGCACCTGCATCCGTATCGGATTGCGTTGGATCTGGACCTTCGAGAGCCTTAATAAATTTTAATGCTGAAAAAATCCTAAATTGATCAGTTAATAGAGCTGCCATTTCCTAGTGACTATTGTCCTCTTGTTTATTTATGTCTATTGTGAGCGAACTATAGTTGAATACTCGATTCGTTTAATTCTATATCTCGCTCCACTATTACCCATTGCATCTTCACCACCTAATATTGCTTGAGCAGCCGCTCCAGTTCCAGTGGTATCGCCAGCAGCAGGGGTAAATGTTACTGTGGGATGAAGAGCATAAAACCCATCAACACTTTGTACTATTCCAAATCCACCACTAGTGAGAGTAATATCTTTTACTTGGTCACCAGCAGTTGTCATATTAATAGTACCTGTTGCTTGAATATCACCAATATCCTCAACAACTAATGTTGGTGGTGCAGTATAGTTAGTTCCTGGATTCTGAATTACAAAATCCACTACAGTTGTATTATATGAAAATTCATATAAGTAACCATTTACACCCTTATTAACATCACCAGTATTATATGGAGTTATATCTTTAAGTTGTAAAACACTATTTACAGGATCCCAAGAAACAACTGTTCCTCTTACACCTGAAACAGAACCAGTTACAATTTCATTAACACCAAATGATAAATTATTTGAAATGCTAGGATCCAAGAACAAGTTAACAATTGACTCATGTTCTACACCATCAGTTAATGTTCCTGCAGCACTAATGGTTGCATATTTAAATGGAATAGCAGCATCTTTAATCTGGTCACCAACTTGGAATAAGGTTGTATTTTGTCCACCAAGAGTTTCTTCAATACCATATAATGAAAAATACATACCACCATCAAGACTAATTTGGTCTTCATATGTTGTGCCAGTATTAACTAGATCGATAATACCATCTCCAGCACCATCTAATTCATCATTATCTTCAAACTTCTTATCTATCATAAGACCAATAGGAACTGTTAATGTAACAATACCTGGTCCTCCAAGGTCATCTAACAGAACATGGGGATTAAATCCACCCTGAGCACTATTAGCAACACCAGCATCAAACTGAACAATAGCATCTTCAGTTGATGGTCTACCACCATCAATAAATGCTAATTCATCAACTTCAAATGTAACTAGAAGTTCTCTCGTAAATTTATTAAAGTCATAAACTTTAGCAACCTTATTACTAGCATTCTCAACTTTTCTGATAACTCTGTCACCTACATTAAATTCATATGCTGATGAACCATCAGGATTATTCTGTCCAATATCAAGAATAACTCTTTGGTCATAGTTAAAGTTTACACCTCTGGTTAGTCCTGAGAATTTACCAGGAGCTTTATTTGTATATGCAATTGTTTCCTTATTAAGGATAATAGTACCAGAACCAGGATATGCATCTGTAGAATCAACATATATCGTTGTATCTGATGGAGCAACATCTTTAACAAGACCTGTAAGATAATTAGCACCTGAGTTATATGCCTGTCTTGCTCTAGTCTTACGTTTAAGGTTAACAAGCTTAGTGAATATAACTGAGGGTGAATTAATATATCCACTACCAGGGTCAGTAACTATTATTTCACTGATAGAACCTTGAGCAATTCTTGCTTCTGCTTTTGCTCCTATACCCCCACCACCAGTAATTAAAATATAAGGAGGTTCTTCATAGTATTCACCAGCATCAACTATAGCAATATTTTTAACTTGTCCTAATGTGTCAACAGATGCAGCACCTTCAGCACCTTGTCCACCACCACCTTCAAAAATAAGTGTTGGAGGAGTTGCATACTCTCTACCACCATTCATTAAAGAAAGACCAGTAACTGTTTGTACTATAGGACTACCAGTACCACCAGTACCTTCTCCACCTAAAATTCTTGCTGTTGCAGGACCAAAATAATTATCTCCCATTTTGGTCATCTTAACATAATCAATCCTGCCAGGATTTGCAGTACTTAAAACAATTTCACCTTCTGCTCCACCTGGAAAAACGTCTGCTACTTGTGGAAGAGTGTCTCCTTCAAATACTGCTTTACCGTAAAATCTAGGACCAATAACATACGGATAGACAGGATTACCTGAACCATCCTCTGTCATAAAGTAGGCATAGGTTCCATTTGGATATTCTGGAGTTACAGCAAATCTACCATTATACTCATCAAGAGTACCTTGATTATCCCAAATATTATCTTCAACTAGATCTCCCATTACATAACCATCTTGGACAGTTCTTGTTCCTATTCCAGCAGATGTATAACCAAAGAAATATAATGCTAATGGTGCATCTACAGGAACGAGAAATCTTATCTCTCTAGAAGAAGCTGTATTAAATCCAGCATTATATGCAGCATACGTTACTTCAGATCCTTCTAACCAATAACTAATACCAACTCCAGTATACAAATATGAAGAATCTTGAGGAGTAGATGATACATGCCACCCGTCTTCTGATCCAGATAGTAACATCTGATTATTAATCAGAGATGCATCATTTTGTTGGAAGATATATGTATTACCTCTTAATAGATTTAAGAATGAAACCTGACTACCATCAAAATTGTAAGTACCATTAGCAAGAGTTACTGCATAAGTTACAGTTGCTGGTGTAGTAATTTGTGGTCTTGCACCTGCTATTTCAGCACCTGTTTTTAATCTATATCCACTAGTTTCTCTTGCAACTGAACCACTACTATTATATCCATAAGGACCATAAATTGGATAACCATCATAAGACATACCTAAGATCTTAGAGTGTCCATCAGCATGTCTGCTGTAATCTGGTGAAGCACCACCAGAATAATAATCAGTAATATAATAATCATTAGTTGGTGTATGTGCTTCAACTGTAGGGTCTAAGATCATATAACCTTCATGACCTTCATAACCAGACATATATCTGTGATTCTTACAATAATAGTAAATACGATTAGTCTCATCCTCATTCATTATAAACAGAGGTTGTAACTCATTCTCATAATCTGTAGATGGTGCTGCACTTGCACCTGTACTATTGTAATAAAGTGACCCACCATTCAATAAACCATCCTGTGTAGTACTGAACTGCATAGGATGTCCATCTACATGATGATCTCCAGGTGAATTACTGGGGTCTGATTGATTCCACTTAATTAAATAATTTCTTTGAACTTTAATATTTTCAGGAGAAAGATAATACTGTCCTGGAACAAATGGTCCAAACTCTGCAGCATCCGTTCCAAAATCAATATAAAAAATACCATTAGGGAAATATGTTACTGCTTCTGCAATTCTAAAACTAAAACCAGTAGAACCTAAAAGTACATCATCTTCAGTAAATGTATTTTTAAGATCTCTTAGATATACATGTGTAATTACTCCTAGATTATTCTTTACAATCTTTGCAATCTCTCCTCTACCATTACCACCAATTTCATCTACTGTTCTACCAACTTCAACAACACCTAAAGTTTGATCAACATTTTCAACTTGCAACATTACATTATCAAATTCTACCTTAATATTCCAAGTAAATTGTTGTTGCTTACCCCACTCAAAAACACCATTTTTAGAAGCGAATTCACCAACAGTTTTACTAGACTGATAATAATAAACTGCATTATCAACTACAGTATGATGCACACTACTATTTTTAATATGAGTATGTTTTACAGCATCTATTGTGAATCCTGGAGGTGGACTTCCATCTGGACCCCATTCTGGTGTATGAAGTAATCCACCGTTTGCTAATATACCAGTAACTTTATCTAATTGTTCTTCTCTAGTATCAGGATTTGGTACATCTTTACCACCCCTGAATATAAATTCTTGATTAAATGGTCTATCTACTAAGTAACTTTGACCGCCTGGTTCTCTTTCTTGATCTATAATAGAAGGCTTAGGACTATTATCAGAAGTAATAGTAATCCTATCCGAGTTGGCACTAAATGTTCCTACAGTTGGAGAGTTTGGATGAGTCTGCCATATCTTGTTAATATCAAATGAACTAACAACATTAGGAGTATCCTGAGATGGAATTATTTGTAACCTTAAAGGATCGTATCCTTTACCTCTTTCTAAGACTCTAACGTGTATTATCTTACCAGATTCTTCATCAATAATAGGATACAGTAATGCTGCCTGGTCGGGAGTACCGCAACCAGTAATAGTTAAACGTGGAGGATCCTCTTGAGAATATGAATCCCCTCCTTCAACTACTCTTACTGCACGAACTCCAAAAACTTCATCAAATATAGGTTCAATTACAGCACCACTTCCAGGAACAGTTCTTGCCATATTTTATTAACCGATTACGTTGATTACGCCATTCATAGCAGCGTGTAATGTACACTGATAATAAAGAATAGCTGGAGCATCCATAGGAACAGTCCAATAAAGAACAGCAGTTCCACTACCAGTTTGACCAGCAGTATATGGGTTACCACTCAAACCTTGACTACTCTGTATTCTAAATGGGTGTGCAGATGCTTGGACAGTATTATCAAAAGCATATGTCATACCCTTCATAACAGAAAGAGTTGCATCAGCAGTTGCACTAGCAAACCCAGGTCCAGCAAATGTATAGTCAGATGAACCATTAGCATTTACTTCCCACCAAGTAATAGGACTGCGTGTAACAACCCAATTAGTACCATTATAAAATAATGAATCTCCTTGTACTAAACCACCAACATCAGTATCAGTTAAATTGGCAAATGTAGTAGTAAGAGTTCCAGAAAAATCTACTGTTAAAGTATCACCAACAACTGTTGTTGTTATATTAGTTCCACCAGCAACTGTTAATGTATCAACTTGACTATTAGCAGTTGTAGACCCAGTATCACCAGCAACAGTAGCAAATAAGTTTACAGAACTAACTCCAGCAGCATCATCACCTGGTTTCCATTTAGCAGCACTTGAATCCCATTTAAGAACTTGGTTATTTGTAGGAGCAACAGTAGTTGTATCAACGTCTGCTAATAAATCAACACTAGAATACTCTGTTGCTAACTTTGCTCTTACATCACCAACACCACCTGTAGTGATGTTAATGTTAACATATGGATTATCGTCACCATCTACAGTAAAGAAAAATCCACCATAAGCTGCAGCAGAAGGTGCATTACCCAATGCTGGAAATTCATTTTTATATCCTACTCTCGTAGGGAAATCAAAATCTCCAGTCGCACCATCAAAAGTAGCAGTAACACCGCCAGCAGAGATAGTAACATCTCCTGTCCCATTGGGAGCGAGAGTAATGTTTCCATTACTTGAGGATATAATAGAATTTCCATTTACATCCAGTCCTGATGTTAAAGTTGTAAGATCTGACGGTAAGAAATTACTACCATTATAGCGGAGAACTTGACCAACAGCAGGGTTTGTGACATTAAGTTGTAAATTAGTGCCATTACCAATTGCGGAATATATCTCATTGAAATTGTCGTTAATCTTGTCGCCTCCACCACGGAGGGTATCCCCCGTGTTGTCATTAGCTACCGTACCAAGATTTAGTGATTGCTTAGCCATTTATCGCTACAATTTTTAGTTATTTATGTTAATATTTCAGGGTCTACTAACTCTTCACCATATAGTGAAAGGTCAGGAGCAGTCCAATCATCAGGAACTGTTGTTTCAACCTCGATATTAGGATTCTGATATCCAGTACCTTGGTTATTAATAACAACTCCACCGACACCAACTAGTGCGTTAATATCTCCTTCAAAACCAGATATAGAGTCAACTCTAACATTTGGTCTGCTTGTGTATCCAGATCCACCTGAAGTAACCTGTACACTATTAATAAATCCTGAAGTTAGATTTGCCTGTGCTTGTGCATTCTGTCCGAACACAGAACCAAGATAGTCGAACGTAATTAGAGAGTTTGAAGACTCAATAACAGCAACCTCTCTGTCTGATGTCTCACCTTGAATGTCAATAAAGTCACCAGGTTCGATAGGTGGAATAACTTCAGCAGCATCAACGTCTGCCTCAGAACCAACGTAGGAGAACCCAACAAATGTGGAACCTACACGAGGAATCTCAGAGAAGATGATACGTGAACCAACCAATTCAAAACCAACGCCTGGTTCCTGAATAACACCGTTAAGAGAAACGATAATATTATTTTCAGGTCTAATGGTTGTAGACTGAACACCATCCGTAAGCGTTAGTGAGTAGAATACATCATTACGCTTGAGGTTGAATGACTGACGTAAGGAGTCGAACTCGAATGAAATATCATCCAACTGTCTCAACTTACCTACGTAGAATCCTGTAAATGATGCACCCAAATCTGGTGGTTCTGTAAACTGAATAGAATCAGAGAATGCTGTATAAGCAGCAGATGCACCAGGTGGTTGTAAAATACCATTAACGAATATGAGAAGATGTCCAGCTGGATCTGGTAGGTACTGTGTACCATTACCAGTAGAGAGTTTGAATGTAGTTTGAACTCCATCAAATCCCTTGAATGCTCTCTTAACACGTGCGAGAAGTGGAACTTTAGTTACCACGATTGCCTTATAATTATCAGCACTGATAATGGCATCCTTAGTAACAAATGTTCCTTTGATATCACTTAGATAAACTCTCTTAAGAGTACCGCTATCACGTATATCCTGAATTAACGCTGAACCAGCACCAGGTGTGACAACCCTTGTAGTTACAGATGCGTAACCAACTGGGAAGTTATTTCCAACTCCATAATCACCTACGAGATCTCCATTTGTAAGAGGTGTTCCTTGGAAATCAGCAACATATAAGAAGTTGTTATCTAGATCAACTTCAGAAATTATTGCATAATTATCAAAGTCCTGTATACCACCAACAACCTTATAAAGTCTCTGACCAACAGTAAATTCATTCAATCCACTAATGATTGAAATACCCAAGCGTGTATATCCAGCAGATGCGATTCTGTCACCAACTGATATATCAAAACCATCAAACTTACTAACTTCAATATATTGTCTAGAAACTTCAGGATAAACAACAGAAGTTGTTTCAAATGAACCTAATAGAGTTTCAGTATCAACTGTCAAAGTACCACCTGTATTATCGAGTACAGCAGCTTCTGTACGTATAAAGTCAGTTGGAGTAGCAGTTGCACCACTAGTGTATGCCTTGAATGGAACCGATGCCTCAAATGTACCCTTAAGGTCTATAATTTGAATACGATCTGTAATTACACTAATCTGTCCTGTTGGTGGTAATTGTGCTCTATCAGATTCAACAATATCAAGAGCTGCAAATGTACCAGCATTCATTATCACATCTACGTATCTGTAGTTCTCATCTTCCCATAATCCATGAACAGTTCCATTTACAGCATTGTCAGCTACCTTTCTAATAGTCTCACCTATCCAGAATGGTCCATCTGTTATCTCGGCATCAAATCGTAATCTCTGATAGATGTTAACAATCTCACCTTCATTAACAGTCATAGTTTCTAATTCTGCATATGCACCACTTGCGAATCCATACAAGTAATCAGAATCATTCAATCCACCACCTAAACCAACTGGTACTTCTCTAGTTCCATATGTGTAGGTAGGCATACTAATACCATTGTTAACAGTGATATTAGTGTAGAATGTATCTAAACCTAGTTGTCCTTTTAGAATATCTAAGTTACTTCTGAGACATCTAGTTACTGACTTATCATTGTAGTGTGCAGAAGAGTTAGCATCAAAGTACTTAATGTAACTTGAAGCAGGTGAAGGTGATGTGAGTTTATCACCTATTGCTTCACTTGCATAAGTTTCTAGAGCATCTAAAGCATATGTCTTAACATTATACTCAGTATCTGCGTAGAATATTTCACCAAGTTGAGATGTGTATGGGTCAATAGTACCAACAGATAGTTTAGCACCCCACATAAACATACCACTTGCACCATCACCCAAGTATGATAAAGAATTAGTAGCATCATACATTAAGAATTGAGCACGTAATTCACTAAATCCAAAGGATATAGTTGTTGTAATATATGCTCTATACCATCCATTACCATAAGGTACTGAACCATATGCATCGCCACTTATACCACCTTGAGGTTGGAATAATGTTCCAGCAGTTCCTGTAGCAAGATCTAAGTCAAAGAATACATCTTGCTGACCAACTGTACCAGCATCCATAACAAGACCGAATCTAACTTTATTAAATTCATCTCCTTTAAAGAATACTGAGAATGTATATTGTTGATTATCATCTTCAGTAGCTGCTCCACCTTCGTCAAAACTATTGTTAGTATCATCAAACTTAATAGTTCCATCATCCCATGTATCATAAGATGTTAGACTATAATTTCTGCTAGTAAAGTGATAACCATTACTTGTGAAAGCGATTAGTTTTTCTGCAGTTTGTGTACCATCTGGTGCTTGTGCGAAATCATCACTAATAACAATGAAACCAGGAAGCCAATCAGTTCTAATTGATTCTGGATTTGTGAATAAGTTAGGTGCAGATACCTGTCCTTGAATATTAGATTGTATATTCTTAGCAAAAGCGATGGTTCTAACATTTGCTGGTTTGTTGAACCAAGTATATGGATAACCAACTCCACCCACCTTAACATTTGCAACAACGCCAGAGCGTGTTCCTTCAATTCTATCATTTGCTTCCCAAGGAGTACCATACCATTTTCCAACAACTAGGAAACTACCTTCGCTCTTATATTCAAGAACTACAGCAGAACCACCAGCAGCTCTCTGACTGAATATCATCTCACCAACTTCAAAAGCACCAGTAACATTTTCAATTTCAATATTATGTGCTACTGCTGTATCAGTAATATCAGTTGTAATTAAATCATGTACTAAATTAGTAACAATAGTATTGAGCCAATCATCGTATTGCCAAACACTAGTACCAAATTGTTGTGTTACAAGAGTTGTAATCTCTTCTTTATAGTAACTCTGGTTGAAGAGTAAATTCTTAGCAGCACCTCTCATTGCCAACTTACCAGGAGCAAGTATATTAAGAGCAATATCAACCAATTCCTTGAACCTAGTAACAACTGGGCTCATATCAATTGGTGATAATAAATCTCTATATGCAGCTATAGTAGTGTAGTTAAAGTTATATGCTGGAGGAGTTTCATTAGAATCTTTAGTGTACAATCTATTAAGAATTGCATGCTCACCTAACCACTTCATCTGCTCAATGGCATATGTTGTTGCTAATAACTCATCTTCGATGTAGTTAATTTGCATTGTAGTGGATAGATAATTTTCTATTGCAGCAATAGTGCTATTATTTCCACCTGTTTGCAAGTCAGAGATAATACCCAACATAATAAGAGATATGTCACGTTGACATGTTTGAACGCCACCTGGTTCTGGATATAAGAATGCATTATAGTAAGGACCACCTTCTGCTAATTGGAATTGGAATTCATTGGATACTAATGTTGTTATTTCATCAGCAATTGCTTTTCTATTGAAGTATAATCTATCAGCAGATATTGCAAAGTCACTATTTGTAGGAGCAATGATATCATTAGCAGTTGCAACTAACTCATCAATCGCTTCCTGAACATCAATACAATCACCAGGAGAAATTATACCATTAGCAGTTGCACTAACGAATGTATGTGCAGCAGTATTACTAATAGGATAATCTGGTTCCTTATTAACGTTAACAGTTACCGTGGTTGCTGTTACTGCAAGGATCTTAAGATTTCTACCGCTTGCATAATCCTTACCATCAGGAGTACCAGCAACACCAGTAGGTCGTGGATATGTACCATTCGCAGTACCAGTTCCAGGGTCACAAGAGAATGTTAATGATCCATCTGCTATCTGAATATATCTTCCAACAATAAGTGGATGAGAACCAATTGTGATTTCCAAATTACCTGAAGTTGGACTATACACTGCTCCAGTTGCAGTAAATTGAGTTGCTGTTGATTGTGTGATACCCCAATCACCAACTATAATTTTATCAGTATTATCATAAGTTAAATTACCAGTTATCGCTTGCTTCATGTAATGTGCAAGACGTAAATGTGCATATGCAGATTGGAATAACTGTAAGCGAATGTGTAAGATTACATCATTAGCACCAAGATATCTTCTAGCAACGTTAACTGTATTAAAGTTACCACCTTGTCTAAGGTCTTTAATAAACTCTTGTAGAATTAATTGTAGGTCAGTCTTACACTGTAAAGTACCATTTCCACTACCATCAGCATTTCTAGGCATATCCAAAAGCAGATCTGGATATAGATTGAGCATATCGTATGATGCTTTATCTACAATAGGACCAGCATTTGCTTCTACTAGATCTGCAGCATCTTGGAATCTGTACTTACTAGCAGCACCAATTTGATTTGCATAGATTATATCATCAGTAGAATTGTGTAATGAAACTGGGAATGTTTCTTCCAAATATGCATATACACGTCCACCAAGGAATTCATTATCTGGATCTGAAGATAGTTTTGATACAGAACCGAGATGATCTATAGGTGATGGACTATTAGCATCTTCTAAAGTATCAGTAACTATATCAATTAAGTTTTCTACAGTTGCTTGAACATCTACACAATCAGCTACACTGTAATCCATAACAGTAACACAATCAGTTTCTGCAGAAACAAATGAATGCTTAGTTAAGAGCTTCTTAACTGCACCAGGGTCTGCACTTGAGAATGTGTGAGTACTTGCTGGTTGGTAAGAAACATTGTTGTTACTTGCATTACCTGTAAATGTATGTGCATAATCACCACCAGTTACAACTGCTGCTCTCTTAATACAGTTAGTTGCATATGTTTTACCAGCTACAAATGTATGTGTAGTAACGTTAGTAGAAGGTGTTACATCTAAAACTTGTACTTGGAAAGTATATGATGTCAATCCTGTAGATAGAACCTTCAACCATTTACCACTTGCAGGGTCAGTTGCTCTTGGATATCTGTGCTCAGTAGCATTACCATCCTTAGTACATGTAAATGTTAATGAATTATCATCAAACTTAATATACTCACCTGCGTCCATATTATGAACAACATTAGTTGTAACAGTCATTATTCCTGTCCAACCACTATATGATATTCCAGTTGGTGTGTACTTATCATATACTGTATAGAAAGCATGTTCTGTAGTATTACTAATAGCACCGTTAGATATGTCAATAGTAACAGAGGTTGAAGTTTTAGCAGTAATAGGATGAGACTTGTTATATCCCCAGTCACTTGTACGTGGATAGTAGTGAATAGTACTACCACCATCTTGAGCACAAATGAATCCAAATGATTGTTTAGCAATCTTAATACCATCACCAATATCAAGGTCATGAGCACCAATATCAATAGTCAATGCTCCAGTAGTAGGATCGTATGCTGTTGTTGAACCAGCTGCCAATGAAGGGTTATATCCTTTGATAGGAGACTTACCAACATTAACCTTAATCATACCATTCTGTGCTCTAACACCATTAGTTGCAGCACTTGTGAAAGCATGAGTAGAAGTGTCTGAAGATATTCCTACATTAACTTCAAATGTATCATTAGTCTTATTTGAAATAGCTAACCATCTTCCACTTACAGGGTCAGTTGCTCTTGGATACTTATGTTCTGTTGTATATCCATCTAGATTACATTTAAATGTTAATGACTCATCAACAAGTTGAATATAATCTCCATTGTTAAGTCCATGACCAGTCAATGTGATTACCATCAATCCAGATGCAGGAGTAAACACTGCATTAGAAGCAGTACCTGAACTATAATATACGTCTGTTACAGGAATTGATTTCTCACCACCGTAAGGATCTGTTGTACGTGGATATGTCTTAGTAGCAGTATTGCCATCCATATCACAAGTAAACTGTAAAGTGTTATTCTGTATAACAATACTAGAACCTTTACGCATTCCATGTTGACCAATCGTTAAGGTCATATCACCTGTTGATGCATCGTAAGTAGCAGCAGATGGTGTAAATGTCTGATTAGTTCCAGGTAATCCTACATTAACTGTTATTGAAGTAGCGTCTGTAGCAATAACTGGTAATTCTTTACCAGAAGTACGAACATCATGTCCAGGTCTAGGATAAGATTTAATGGACTGGTTATTGTCCATTGTACATGTAAATCTAATAGACTCATCTTCAATAATTACGAAATCCTCAGTTGTAATATCATGAGCAAGAAGGTTTATCTGCAAATTACCATTACTTGTATCGTATGTTGCAGCATCTGGATTATATGGTTTGTAATTTTTATTGAATGAAGTAGGACCAACATTAACAGTAAATGAGTTTGTATCAAACTTAGTAATTGGTAATACTTGCTTAGATGAAGGATCTGTAGTACGTGGATACTTATGATTTGAACCTCTATCATCATATTCACATGTCATGGTTAATCCATGATCCTTAATAGCAATTGCTCTACCTTGCTTCTTAAAGCATCCACCCTTAGCACCTGTAAGAGTATGTGTATAAGCACCACCAGTTCTAATTACAGCACGTGTTAATCCATTTGTTACAGCAGATTGGAACTGGTGAGTAGTAGTATTAGAAGAAGTACCAACATTAACAACAAAGGTATCTTTAGTAACACTAGATACTAGCAAATATGTACCGCTAGCTGGGTCAGAAGAACGTGGATATGTATGATCAGTCTGATAGTTATCTTGTAAACAACGGAATGTTATTGAACCATCGTCAAATTTAACCATGTCTCCATTTTCAAATCCATGATTAGGAACAGTCACGGTCATTAAACCAGTTCCAGGGACAAATCCAGCAGCAGTTACTGTGAATTTCTCTCCACCAGCAACAAATTCGTGTGTATAATCACCACCAACAGTAAATGCTTTATCTACTGTTAGTCCACCCTTCCAAACGTGAGTGTATTGTCCACCACACTTAATAGCATCTGCACTAGCAGATTGGAATGCGTGAGTTGAAGTATTTGAAGATATACCAACATCAACTGTAATTACACCAGTTGGTCTCTTCATGCTGTTTGCAACAAAGTTTACAAAGGTGTGAGTTGATGTATCACTAGACTTACCAATAAAGACATCAAATGTATCTGTCTGAACATTATCTAATGGTAACCACTCAAAGTAAGATGGGTCTGTACGTCTTGGATATGAATGGTTTGTAGCATCACCGTCTTTAGCACAAGTGAATGTTACTGCATTCTCATCTAATCTAACCTTATCATTTGCTTTAACCAATCCATTAGCAACTGCTGATACCCATACGTGAGTTGTATTATTGGAAATAGGTTGATCACCGAATGCATTTCCAACAGTCATACTGAAATCGTTAGCACTTGTGCGAAGAATTGGGAAGAATCTTCCACTAGCAAAATCACTAGGTCTTGGATATGAATGGTTAGTAGAATTACCATCTTCAGCACAAGTAAAGACTAAAGAGTTATCAGCAATTTTAACCATATCACCAGTTACAAATCCATGATTAGTGCAATAAACGCTTAATTCACCTGTTGCTGGATTAAATGCTGTACCACTTTCTGCAGTCTTTGTAGTTGGAGCATTTAAACCATGACCAGCTAGAGTTATGGTCATCATACCTGTGGTTGGAGTATATGCTGCTAATGTTGGAGTATGAGATGTAGTCTTAACTTCCTGAACATAAGTTGCAGTATTGTATGCATAGTCAGCACCACCAGGAGCATTAGAACCAGATGAACGAGGATATGTCTTATCTGTTGTCTGTCCATCAAGATCACAACGGAATGTTAATGAATCTTGCTCGATGTATACAGAATCACCAGCTCTTGTAATACCATTTTGAACACAACTTACAAATGTGTGAGTGTAATCACCACCAGTAATTACAGCACCTGATAAAGATGAATGATAGTTATGAGTACCAGCATGACTAATTGCAGTATCTGGTGCTTCGTTAACGTTTACCGTAATGGTTGTTGCATCCTTACCAATAATATTCAGTGAAGTATTGTATGCATAGTCTTGATTATCACTTGTATTAGCACCATATGATCTTGGATATGACTTCTGAGTACTGTATCCATCTCCACCATAATCACAAACAAATGTGATTGAATTATCTTTTAATCTTATACTAGTTCCAACTGAAAGACTATGTGTACCAATGGTAAGTACTAAGTTTCCAGATACAGGATCGTAAGTAGCATTAGAAACATCAAAGTCTAATTGTGGTGAAGTTCCTACGTTAACATCAAATGTATTATCAGTAACGTTAGAAATTAGCATCCACTCCCCAGATTTAGGGTCAGTAGATCTTGGATAAGTATGCTCACTACCGTGTTGGTCTAATGAACATGTTAATGATATTGCATTATCAGCAACCTTAACTTTATCTCCTATCATGAAACCATGATTAGGAATTGTAAGTGTCATTACACCAGTTGATGCAACGTAATTTACATCAGTTGCTGTATGAGTGGTAGCATCCTTAATCCAATGATTACCAATAGTCAAGTCCATAATACCTGTCTCAGGTACATAGGTAGCAGCAGAAGGTGTATATGCTGAGAACTTACTCTTACCAACATTAACAGTAAAGGCATTATTATGAACCTTAACACCGTTAGTTGTTCCAGAAACGAATGTATGTGTATAAGCACCAAATATTGTTCTACCAACAAATACATCAAATGTAGTGTTAGTTGAAGCTTCTACAACACTCCATCCTCTTCTAAACACTGGGTCAGTCTTACGAGGATATGCATGGTTTGTAGCATTACCATCTTTAGTGCAACTAAAGGTAATAGCACCTTCTTCAAATCTAACCATCTCACCAGCAACTTTCATGCAAGGGTTAGCAGTTACACCAACACATGTATGCTCACTAAGGTCTTGAGACTTACCAATAAACAAATCAAATGTATTTGTAGTTCTATTCTGTGCAGGTAACCATTGATCTCTTGCAGGGTCACCTGAACGTGGGTAGAAGTGGTCTGTTGTCTCATCATCTAATCCACAACGGAATATAAATGCACCATCATTAAGTTTAACAAGATTACCATTGTATACCTGATGATTGGATGATGTAATAGTTAACATTCCAGTAGCAGGGTCATAAGCAGCACCAGTACAATTTCTAGTACTTGGTGGATTTAATAATGAACCGATAGTAACGGTCATCATACCTGTTAATGGGTTATATGATGCACCAGTTGCAGTCTTATCAATTTCAGAAATATCAATAACATCAACAGCAGTACCACGAGCAGGGTCAGTTAATCTTGGATATGCGTGGTCAGTTGCTTGACCGTCCATATTACATGAGAAGAGGAATGCTCCATCTCTAAGTCTAATACTATCACCAACCATTAAATTAGGATGTCCACCAAATCCAGGAGAACCAGGAGCAGAAGAAGTAATTGTTAATGCACCAGTTACAGGAGTATAGTTTGCACTAGAAACATCATATGCAATATTATGTGTCTTACCAACATCTAAAGTAATTGTATTATCCTTATGAATAATACCATTAGGATCTGCAGACTTAAATGTATGTAATGAAAGGTCAGGAGATACACCAACATTTACATCAAATGTATTAGTAGTTACATTAACAATCTTATGTAATCTACCGCTAGATGGATCTGTAGAACGTGGATATCTATGCTGAGTTATGTTATTGTCCAACAAGCACTCAAATGTAAGTGATTCATCAGCAATACGAACTTTATCACCATGAGCAAATCCATGACTAAACACCGTAATTGTTAATAGACCTGACTCAGGTGTGTATGATGCACCATTTGCAGTATGAGTAGTTCCTTCATATAGAATAGGTACACTATCCTGATAGATGAAATCATTTTCTCTTGGATACTTCTTAACATCCTGTAGTCCATCCATAGTACATCTGAATGGAAGACTACCTGTAGCAACCTTAATATTTGTACCAGCTCTCAATCTATGCTCACCAATAGTCATCTTAAGAAGACCTGTTGAACCACTGTATGTTGCAGCAGTAGGATTGAATATTACGTCAGGTGTTTTACCAACATCAACTTGGAAAGTTGTTGAGTCAACAACAATAACATCTAACCAACCTTGACTTGCATGGTCAGAAGCTCTTGGATACTTATGCTCAGACCTATTCTGATCCATAGTACAAGTAAACGTTAGAGACTCATCTTCAATTTGAAGTTTAGAATTTGCTGTAAGATTATGAGCACTGGCAGTTGTACATGTAAGCATACCAGTAACAGGGTTATATCCACCACCATTAATTGATAATGATGTTTCACTAAACAAACCATGTGCTGCTTTTAATATCTTTAATTCACCAGTTGCAGCATTATATTCTGCTCCTGAAGGTGTAAATTTAGTTGCAGCATTACCACTAGATTCTGTAATACTAGTATCAAATTTCTGCTTATGTCCATGATGACCTTGAACATCCCAAGCATCATTGGTTATGATATATCTTAAAATTTGATTTAATTTACCATATGTCCAAACAGTTTCTACAATTTCATTTTCAACGTTGAGTAATTTGACATTGTTTACATCTTCTCTGTCAACATAGTATGATGCAGCAGTCCAAATCTTTTCATTACTACCATTACGTAAATCATGTGCAATAGACCTACAAATATCTTTAACATCATCTTGACAATTTACACTACCATTAATGACAGTGAAATCTGGGAATTTCTGTTCTAGTAGATATACTGCCTCTTGAGCAATGAAGTCTAAGTTAGATTCAATCAACGTAGCAGCATTGTAATACCTGTTAGTATTTCCAACAAAACCTCTCTGAACTGCTCTACCAACATTAACTGTAATTGTAGTACCAGTTACTGAATCAATTGTTAATGCTACTCCATGTGCAGGGTCAGTTGCTCTTGGATATCTATGCTCAGTTGCATGATTATCCTTATCACAAGTGAATGGTAACTTATCAGTACCAATAGTTACAGTATTAGATGTTGTAAAACTATGAGATCCAATAGTCAATACTAGAACACCAGTCTCACCATTATAAGTTGCATCAGTAACATCCTTTACAGTTCCATCGTTAAATGTAAGAGCAGCATTTGAAGTACCAGCTACAAATGTATGATCACCAACATAACGAACGGTAGAAATTATAGCATCGTTATTGAAATATTCTCCCTTTGTGAATGACTCAGAACCAGACCAATCTTGTACCCATTGCTGACCGTCTTTACCATCAAAATGAAGTAACATCTTAGTATTATCATCACCTTGGAATATTCCAGCTAAAGGTGTAAATGCACCAGTATATCTGATATTGTCAGAGATTCTTACCTCATCAATATGACCAATAAACCCAGTTGAGAAAGCATAACCAACACCAATAAAGAGTGGTTTAGCAACGTATGTTGTAGCATCAGTTCCTGTACCAACCTGAACACCATCAATATACAACTTACCAGATGTACCTGTTCTAGTGTAAGCAACATGAGCCCATGTATCAGCAGTTAGAGATGTTCCAACAGAAGTTACAAGATCTGCATTATTAACATTCCAACGAACTTGACCACTTTCAACATATACTCTCAATGCAACTTCATTAGCACTTGAAACTCTTGTATCAAAAATATCGATAGTTCCGCTTAATGAAGAAGAATCAGGACGTACATAGAATTCAAAAGTAAAGTCACCAGTACCAAAAGCAATTTCAGAAGTTGTTTGACACCAGATATAATCTGTTGTTCCAGCAGTTAATTGTAATGAACCAGCACCATACCTCTTCTGTGCTGTATCAATCTGAGCACTACCAGCAAAAGTAAAATCAAAATAGTCTTCACCATTAGACTTAGTTCTACCAATCTTACCAAGATATACTGTATTACGTGCTTGGTTATATCCAATAACTTCAGCCTTAGTATCTCTAGATCTTATAACTTGACCAGAACTAAAGAATCCAGTTCCTTCTCTATCATAGAAGGACATTTTTCTAACCTTACCTTCTTCACCAGTTACAAATTCATTGGTATTATTACCATATTCAATCTTATAATTACGAATATTCTCATTAAGTTGTAATGTTCCTGTTAAATTATTAAATGGAACAATATAATTGTTAATCTGTTCATTAGCTGGGAAGTTACCATTATAAGGAGTTTGATTATCAGTAGCATCAACAATACTTACTGCAGATTCTGCAATGTTATCTAAAACAACATTTGGATAAGTCTGAGATGTAATTCTGTTGAATAGTAATCCAAAGAATGAAGAACCAGGAGAAATATCTACCTGTCCAATAAACTCATTAGTTACAGGATCTTGATAAGCAGATGTTGAAGTAATTCGTGCTATAACACCAGACTGTGCTCCATAGATAACATCATTCAACTGAATATCAAATAATCCAGGTGTTGATGTATATGTACCTGCAGTCTTACTTAAAGTTAACTTATCAGTAACCTCAATCTTAGTACTATAAAGTGGAGTACCATCTTGCTGATTCGCTGCAGTTGTACCAAGAACATTTCTTACAACTGTAAGTGATGTGGATTCTGCATTATCTACAGTGCTTATAAGAGTAAAGATTTCAGATCCTACTTGATAATTAACATTTGCATCAAATGTTCCTACAGGTACTGGTTGGTCAGTAGATGCAGTTGGATCAACAACTTCAAATACAGTTGTAGAAGGACCAATAGAATACCTTAATTTAGCAATAGGCATCTCTTGTCCAGTTTCTAAGTTAACTGCTTCAACCTTTGCAGTATTACCTTCTAGGTTTGTAATATTTTCACCAAAAGTAAATAGTCCAATACTTCCAACTGGAGTTATAGATGCTAAGTTTCCAGCAAATCCTGTTGCCACAACGTTACATAATTCACCAAGTACAAAACTACCATCAGTTATATAACCAGTAACTACATTACCAACTACTTTCAATACAGTAAATCTAGCATCAGAAGAACTACCCTTAATCTCATTACCAAGACCAGGATAAATTCCACTAGGATTATTGAATATCATTTCATATCCCTGAATAGCATCAATGGTAACAGAAGCATATTTAACACTTGCTGGTGGTCTTGGTGGTTCAGTGAATACTATAGAATCCTGTTGGATTGTAAATGCTGTCTCTGGGTTCTGTACAACACCATTCAAGACAACCATTAACTGATTTGCGTTAGCAACAACAGTACCACCATTAACTGTTAATGGGAATGAAGTCTTAATACCATCAAACTGGTCTGATATATCATCAACTCTCTGTACAACAGAAGTTAGAATGTTCTCAGAAGATGTCAATCTCTTCTGTCTGAATAGTACTTCTGTATTATTAAACTCAGTGTAAATTGGATCTACAAGAGCAAAGTTTTGAATATTTGGAACAATAGCTTCTTGTGCAAGTTCTACAGACTTAGTAAGTTCAAAGAATGTGTCCTTGTTAGGAATTTGTCCATATTCATTCAAGTTCAACTCACCAAACACCTTAAATGATGCAGGGTGAACGTTTCTAATTAGAATCTCTTTCCACTCACTAATAGAAACAGCAGACTTAACAGCATATGAGAAGTCTTGATAATAGTAACTATCTTGAATCTTTTGAATAATCTCGGATGGTTTACCAACGTCATCGATAAACTGACCAGTAGTCTTAGTTATAGAACCAATATCTAGAACACCACGGGCAAACTTAAGGTCACTAATAGTACCAGAAGACTTAGAAATAACACCAGTTATTTGTTGATTTTCTGCAAATACACCAGTGTAATCAACAATCTTAAGAATTCTAGGTCCAATCTGCCAACCAGAGTTAGTTGAAACATATCCTTGTGCTGTTGCTGTCTCTAAAGAATCACCTTGATAAACAAGTTCACCTTCAAGGAAGGTAGAAGTAATAACATTAGCAGTAGCTTCACCACCGAATGATTCGGTTAAGATACTCTGACGACCATCACCAGCGTTAACAAATGATAGTGCATCACCCAATTCTGCGTTTTGAGGAGTAATAGCAATCTTTAATTGATCATCTTCTAGAGAGTTTGCACTACCAGAAATTGCATAATAAGTAGTATTTGGATTAAGACGACCTGTTGCACCAGCAGATAGAGGATAATCAGCACCATCTCCAGTGTCAGTTACAGCAACACTAATCTCAGAACCATTTACAATACCATGAGGATAAGCGAACTGTAATAAACCTAAGTCGAGGTTTACAACATAGTTGAATGAAGACCTAAGACTTACAGAAGGAGTAGAAGAATATCCAGCACCTGGGTCTTTAACTTCAATAATATCCAATCTACCATTCTTAATAGTTGCTTCAGCAGTTGCTCCAGATCCACCACCACCTGTAATAACAACAGTAGGTGCTAATGAATATCCAGAACCTGGATTTGTAACAGTAATACTCTTAAGAATACTTGTAGAAGTTAACTGAGCATTAAGTGGGAATGTAATTTCAGGACGTAAAGTATAGTCATGAGGATAATCATAACCAAAGTTATTGTTCTTAAGTTTCTTAATCTTACCAACCTTATCACCCTTAGTGAAGATAGATGCTTCAGTACCGAAAGGTGGAATAACAACTGATAAATCTGCACCAGATCCAGTTAAACCAGCACCAAGAATACCAGAAACACCTTCAACGTCAATTGTAGCAGTAGTATATCCTTTACCTGGAGATGTGACAACAACTTCTTGAATCTGACCTGGAATGGTTATACCTTCATCATCTTGCCCATCAGCAACAGTAATTTGAACAAATCCACCTTCACCATCACCAGCAATAGGTACACCATTATATGTTCCTACAGCATACTCAGTTCCTGGTTCAACAATTTGAACTCTTTCAATCTTTCTTGTAGATGCAATACCAGTAACAATAGGTAACTTAGTATAGAAACCACCTGGATTAATAATACGAATATCACCAATAGCACCAACTGCCTTTAATGAACTTGTAGTATATGATGTTCTTGAAATATCACCAATACCTTCTGGCTCATTTAATAATGGGAATTTAAATACATCAGCACCACGAGTAATTGTTTGACCAGAAGTACTGCTAATTGTAAATGTACCAGTATAAGGTGAGTCTGTTACATCAAGATAACTGTCAGAAATTACAGGAGAATCATCACCAGTTCTAGAAGGATCGAAATAGTAAGAGATATTAGTAACTATATCATTATCAACTTTTAACTTAACTGATGGAGTTGCTGCTCCTTGACCAGTTAAACCAGGAGTTCCAATTCTTTCAATGGAGTTGAATGAATATTCCAACTTATAAAGATTATCCTTAGCAAAAGATAAATTACCACCAACAAGTGTGGAATGACTTAAATCAAAGATATACTGATGTCCATAGTACATCTTTAGAGTTGGAGACTTAACAAATATACCAACACTAGCAGCATTAGTTGCAGGAGCAGTTATAGCAGTTTGTGGTAACTTGTAAGTAAATTCAAGTGGACTTACAACAGTATCAACAGCAAATGCACCATCATACTCATCATAAACAAGACCACTATCTGTTTGTGATGGATTACCATCAACATAAACAATTTCACCTTCAGATAAGTAATGACTTGTTCCTGTTATTACATAGACCTCATCGCTATTATTAACGGCAGTTATTTGAAGTATTCTTTCTAGATTAGAAATCAATGTAATCTTAGTAACACCTACTAAATTTGTTATCTGACATGTATTGTAATTAGCATTGAAAGATATATCGTTAGATGTAAGTGAAACTACAGATCCAACAATAAACGATGAACTACCACCAATTTCATCAATTCTAACTGAATAGTCACCTACATTAAACGGTTTAAATCTAGCAAAGTCATCTAAGTTATTAGTACCACCAATATTAGCAGGAGCGTCATAAGTGGACATATCAATATCAAATGTTCCAGGAGTTGTATTGTTTACCTGTGCGAAGGTATATGCCTTCATTTCATTAACATCATTTGGAACAGGACCAACTATTCCATAAGTATCTTGTTCATTAAATTGCTCACTAACTAAAATACCAGTGTTTAAATCATTACTCCAAGGATTATTCTGAACAGCAACATAAATTTTTCTGTTAGGTATATCAGATTTAATGATATATCCACTATTAATGAAGTTACCATTAGAAAGATTATTAAGTCTTAACTTAGCACCAGTAGTGAATATGAACGGTTGATTTATAGTTAACTCTTGAATATTATCAATTTTAACTGTATTAGTAACCTTAAAGAAATACCTATCCTTAACTACAGCAGATACTTGTAATTTTTGAGAACCTGGAGAAGGAACAGTTGCTGTTCTGGAACTCCAAATATCATTAGTATATGTTAATGTCTCCGTACCAGGAGTCATTGTTATAGTAGCATCATCAAAGTCTAAAGTTTGTAAACCTGCATCACCCAATGCAAAATCAGCTTCACCTATTGTCATTGAAGATCCAGTAACAGGAGTTACAGCAGTTCTGACAAATCCTAATTGAGTATTAGTTTGTACACCTTTATCACCCAATCTAGTAGCATCAGCATTCTTATCTACTTTTAAATTCCATCCATTATGGTCAATATAATCATACTTGGTTAAATTATTAGTAAACCAAGCAGTGTCTGTCCAAGCAAAGTCCAATGCAAATGATGCAACAGGTGGTAAACTTGAAATATCAGAAGGTACAGTAACAGGAACTGCTCTATTTCTTAATCTAATATTATCAATAAAGAACTGACCTTGATAGTTCTTATTGAAATCTGTAGCAAGAGTACCAAAACCAATCTGGTTACCAAAGTATAGATCTTTAGTAGCAAATGAAGTATTTGATAATGTACCTGTTATTACTTCTATACCATTAACAAATGCTTTAAATACATTACCTTCTTTCCTTACAGCAATGGTTTGCCAACTATTGTCAGCATACATTGTTGTTTGTGTTGTTGATTGTCCCGAACCATTAATTAACTGAGTTGTTTGATTAGTAATAACCATCTGCAACTCACCAGAGGCATTATCATATCCTAACCATAGTCCACCAGTAGCATCTCTAGCACCACCAATACCCATTATAGTTTGGACAGTTTGGGATAAAGTCTGAGATTGTGACCCAGATTTGTATATAAAGAACTCTAAAGTCCAATCATTTGCTAATGTTGTACCTAAATCAGTTCCAGCAACCTTAAGATAAGAATTTTCCCATGTAGAACTAGACCCAGCTGGTTGATAACCATAGATCTTTGCCATATTACCATCATAAGTTATAGCATTACTTGCTCCAACTGAAGTTAAAGTATAGTTGCCAGTTAGATCTGTTTGCTCATTAGCAGCAAAATCGAAGATAAACTCATTTCTATTCCATTGAGTTTGACCAGAAAGGTAAACATCACCAGAATTATCAGTATTAACTGAATGAACAGTTATACCTTCAATACGGTTTTGATTAAATTCATTAGTTGTATGGTTCTTAATAATACCATTATATCCAATCTTAACTGAATCTACAGTTTTAACACCAGTTGTACTATTATCTCTACTAAATGCAACATTTAAATCTCCAAATATATCAATAGAACTCCTATCTGCCATAGTGATATCTCTACCAGGAGCAACATAACGATAATTCCAAATTATACTACCAGTTCTACTAACTTTACAAACCCAGAAACTATCTTTCTGTGTAGGATCAGACTTAAGTCTTAATGAAGCAGAAATGTAGCACTCATTAAATTCGTCAAAGACAAGACTACCATCAACTAATGAATATACAGATGTACTGTACTCTTTAATAAAGTCTATATTAATTGCACTTGTAGTTAGAGTTGCTTTACCAAATGCAAGATTGACATCGGTAGTAGCTTGATTTAACCCTACTTCCATTATGAAGTATAATTCTGTAGCTCCCTCAGTGGTCGTTATGACCTTCATATCTACAATCTTTTCAGATTTACTAGTAGATACAAGCTTTCTCTTAATAGCAAAATTACCAGTACTATCAATAGATGCTAAGAATGCATCATATGGGTTACTAGAATTTGTATTAGTATAACCACCAATGATGAAACGAGTATCACTCCATTTCTGAATTGCAGATACATGGTCAGCACGAGTAGCACCAGATATACCAGCGTATCCTTTCTGGAATTGTAATCCAGCACTTAATCCATTTTCTGCTTGAGTATACTTAGCAAGTATAACATCTGGATTATATGCATTGAGTAGATTGGAATTTGGCTTATTATTACCAACGACCCAAACATCAAGACCATCTACATAAAGTTTTTGGAACTCTGTATAGTACTGTCCATCAGTACTTTCTAAAGTATTCTCCCACTCTTTAACACCTGTAGCAGATAATTTAGCAACAAAACCTACTGTATTTCCAACAGCATCCTTTGTTTTACCACAAATAAAGATCTCTTTATTATCACTAACGTAAGTATCATTAATTTTAACATAATTCTGATTTTCAAGTTTAGAAATATAATAATCTGCTTTCTTAAAGACCTGTGGATGAGATAATATAACACGGGGATTGGATGTATATCCAGAACCAGAATTTAAAATATTAACTTGATCAATAGCACCAACAGTTGATACAACTGCTTCTAATTTTCCAGAAGTACCATCACCATCAATTGTAATAGTTGGTGGAATGTCTGTATTGTATCCAGAACCTCTTTGGTCAATAACAATCTCTTCTATACCTTTATATTGACGAACTACAAACGTTTTGTTTGTATTCTGCATTATAGGAGTATAATCTATATAAACAACATCACCAGCAATTAGATTATGAGGATCTGCTGTCTGTAAAACACCATAATTAGCACCACTAATATTCTCGAAATCATATGAAGCAACTGCTTCACCCTTGATTTTTGAAATACGAGCAGATACACCAGCTCCATCAGTATCGCTATTATCAAATATTAATCTATCATCTACCTGATAGTTCTTACCTGTGTTCTCAACAGTAAATCCAGTAACAGAAGCATCTTCAAATTTAGTTGTTGTTTCAACTTCAATATCAACTTTAGAGTCAAATTTAACTTTAGGGAAGTAATCAAATAACTGTAAAGGTGACTCCTCAAACATTTGATCAGGGTCAGCAGTCTCTTCTGGACCTATAATTCCATCTCTATTCTCATCCTCCACTTCAAACAACAAGATCTCACCATCTTCAGTTGTTAAAGCAGCAGTAGAAGCATTAGGAACCCTTTCAACATCAATATCAACATTCTCATAAGGGTCTCTATAACGTACAACTCCAGTTGGTATATTCTGCTGAATTGCATTTGCACTAAGGTTCCAAGAATCAACAACTGAGTTGAAACTTGGTCCTATAACATATGGGAAAAGTGGACTACCTAAATCAGTAGCATCAATAGTAACGAAATAAGCATAAGCACCATCAGGGAAATCAGGAGTCTTACAGAAACGACCATTATACTGGTCTAAATCACCTAATCCAAAACTATACTCATAGTCTTCTACAAAATTACCAGCAGGTTCCTCTGTTAATAATGGACCAGCAGTTCTATTTGGATTTGGGTTAATGGTATCATCATAAACCAATTCATCCTTTAATTTGTAAGAAGTTCTAAGCCTTACGGTAGCAGAACTTTGGTCAGTAGGATCAACATATCCATAAGGACCGTAAATTGGGTTACCATCAAATGCCCAACCTATAATTGGAGAGTGAGTTAACTGCTCTTCTTGTTCTAGAATATTTCCTGTGCCAATTTCTTCATAAAGGTTATCTCCAAGGATATATCTCATCCTTTGAGGATTGGATAGGTGAGCATACTCACCACCATACTCATTATTGTAACCAGTAAATACAGAACCTTTAGCGGTATCAAACTGTGAAGTTGCTTGAAGGTTATAATTCCATTGGAATACATTTGCAGTAAAAGTAGCATTTTGACCAACGGAAGTCAAATTGATAATAGTACTACCTTGGACGTAGTTAATACCTTTGTTAACAATCTCAATATTAGTAACCCTACCAGCATTTTCACCGTCTGTGTCAATAGTTGCTCTTGCAATTGCACCAAATCCAACACCTTGAACAGATACTTCAGGTGCAGTAGTATATCCAGATCCAGCAGAAATGATAGCAATAGATATAATTCTACCATCATTAACAATTGCTTGTGCAACAGCACCTTTACCAGAACTTAGTGTTACTGTTGGACTTGAAGTATATTGAACACCACCATTAGTAATACCAATAGACTGAATAGGTCCACGAACAGATGCAGTACCAGCAGCACCATTTCCACCACCACCAACAATAGTAATAAGTGGTTGTGAAGTATACCCAGAACCGCCTGAGTTAATTAGAATACGTGAAACTGACCCTTTAGTGATAATAGCAGTTGCAGCAGCACCAGAACCTCCTCCTCCAACGATTGACACCAATGGAGATGAAGTATATCCAGAACCGCCATTAGTTACAGTAATCTCACTAAGAGAACCGTTAACTACAACACTTGCAGTTGCACCTTCTCCTCCACCACCTGTCATAGTAATAGCAGGAGGAGATGCAGCATCATATCCAGATCCAGAATTAGTGATGCTAACATCGGTTACAGCACCAAAGGTTTTTGCTTCAGTTGACTTATAAGACCAAATTGATACACCATTTACCCAAGTACCAATCGGACCTGAAGAAATAGCATTCTTAGTTGAAATTGTAGTAGGTACTTTAGGGAACCTATTTAATTTACGTTGGTTACCTGGAAGTAGAGCAGAACCAGGGAATGGACCTATCTCATAGTTAGGAATACCTGTAGAAGCAACATAAACATAATCATCATTAAAGAATGAGTTTTGTATGTTAGTGGTATAAGGACTAACTGCATTATTAACAGCAGAGTTGACAGATTTACCTTTATTAAGGTCAACAGATACTAAAATATTACCCTGTGGTATAACAGTAGCAGGTTGAGGTAGATTATACTGGAATATAAGGTCACTATCCCTAGAAGTTACTAAGAATGTTCCGTTATAGATGATTGGGTTAGCACCATAAATGGTAACCTGATCTCCAACCAATAAACCATGAGGATTGGTACAAGTTATAGTAGCAGACTGATTATTAACACCACCATAAGTTACAGTGTCAACATCAATCAATTTTTTGACGTTATACAACCAAGTAGTAAGATCTGGACCAACACCAGTACCACCAAGCTTAGAAACCGTTAATTTATCTCCAGGTAAGTAATAAGAACCTGTATCTGTTAATGTAGTTTGTTGGGCATCAACAATACCAACAATATTCATTACAACTTCTTGAGCAGTTCCCTTATTAAGGTAAACTCTAAAGTTTGATGTTACTTCAGTAGCAGAATCCCAATCTTCAACTACATTATTAACTGAACGAGTACATTCAATAAACTGGTTAAGTGATTTCTCCTTATACTGTACAAGTTCTGCACCAGTCCCAGTACCGATTAAAAATTCACCGTTTCTTTCTGGCCAACCGATAGTAGAGTCAACTGTAATAATACCATCGGTAAAATTCAAAGGCTCTGCAAGTTTAGTCTTATATGGAACTGTAAACGTACCATTAATAGTTTCTTCAGAAAGAACCAATTCATATATTGTTAATTCTGAAGTTTTAATAGAAATAAAGTTTTCTACAAGAGCACTTGCTGCTTGAACATTATCATCTGCTATATCTCTATCTTGTATTAATAAAGCATCTTTTATATTATTAGAATCACCACTAACCAACGTTGCCCGAAGAATTGTATCAATAGACCAAGTAGCATCAGAAGGCTTAATTATTTGGTCTTTTGGATATGAAATGCTTACAGTTTCACCATATAATAACTTAAAGAGATAAGCAATACTATAAGAAGTACCTTTAGAAGCATAAAAGTCCTTAATAGTCTTAATTGCTGTTCTAACGTCAATTTGAGAGTAATCTAGAGAAGGTACATCAGGTAAGAACTGTTCTGTATACTTATCAAGCAATCTCTTGATGAATAACGCATCCAAACATTTAACAGGGGTATCTGTAATTGCTGTAGATGCTACTGTAACATCAGAGAATATTGCATTACCATCTTCAGAATATTCTTTAATACCACTTGCTGCTCTAGCACATCCTTCAAATTTTGCTTTACTATATCCAGTACCATTTTGATTTACTGTAAATCCAGTAACTTCATTAAGTCCAACTGTAGCAGATGCTTCTGATGAAGGTGGTTCTTGAATAAAGATAGTTGGAGGTTCAGTTGCACTATATCCAGCACCAAAATTGGTTATATTAATATCAATAATCTGACCATTGAAAATAGATGCAACAGCAGTAGCTCCAGTACCACCAGCATAGTTACCAAGTTGATCTACTCTTTCATCAACAATATAAACTGATGGAACATCTTGATATCCACTACCACCATTTAAAAGTTCAATATCTGTTACTCTTCCGTCACCATCAACCTTTGTTTGAAGAATTTGTGCTCCTGTTGGATCTACAACAGCAACTCTAGGAGTTCCTGTATATCCTTGACCAGCATTTAATACCTGAACAGAAGTAATTCTTCCATCTGTTAATACTGCTCTTAATGATGCTCTAATACCATCTTCTTCAGTAGGTTCATCAATATAAATGTCAGGTACAGTTGTATAACCAATACCACCATTAGTTACAGTTATACCACCGCTAATAGAACCGTTAGATATCGTTGGAGGGGCAATTTTACCGCCTCCAGGTTGCCTAAAGCTAAGTCTAGGTGTGAATGTATATCCACTACCTGAATTAAGTACTTCTAGTCCACTAACAGCACCATTTGTAACAGTTGCTCTAATACTTGCTGTTGTAGAACCTGGTTTTGTAGGTGCTTGAACATCTACTAAAGGTGGGTTTGTATCACTATATCCATATCCTCCATCAAGAAGAGAAACACTCTTAATACCATTAACTAATGCAGTTGCAGCTGCCCCAGATCCATTTTCAGATTTAATAGAAACTTTTGGTGGATATTCAAACCTATAGTTACTACCATTAGTATTTGTAGAAATACCAGTTAAAGTACCAGCATCATCTATACGTGCATATCCAATAGCACCTGCACCAAAAGAAGGAATTGGTGCTTCAACAGAGTATAATGATAAGAATCTACCATTTAAAGGTGCTTCTTTAAATATAAACTGATTTCCATCAATAAAGAAGTCTACTTTTGGAATAAGAAGTTCATTATCATAAATCGCTAAAACATACTCATCTATAACAGGTTCGTACGAAACACCATCTCTTGTTATAGTAAATTGACGCTTACCTTCACCAAAACTATTAGATAAATTATCAATTGAAACAATATTACTTTCAACAAAACCACTCAAATATGTAATGAAAGTTAAATCTGCCCCATCAGCATCAAGTTTTTCTCTAGGAGCAGTTGTGAAGATTATATCAGTACCTTCTACAGTATAATCTATATTAGGAATTAGAACCTCACCATAAGACTGTACAATCAAATGTTGTGCAGAAGGTGGAGCTACGGGATTATTTTGAGAAGTTAATGGGAATTTAATCGTAGTTCCATCAAACAATGCCAATGGACTTGCAAGACCCAACCACTTTAATTTAACCTGTTCGTATGAAATACCTGGACTTAAAGCAATATTAGGAGCATTACTTACAGATTCATAGTAAATTACTTCATCACCAATTAAAATAGATCCATCGTTCTCTAAAAATGGGTCTACACTCTCTACAACTACTGTATCATTATCTACTCCAAGAGGTTCTACTATCTTCGTTGCACCATCAAGTATTCCTATATCCAGTTTATCAATATCCAGATATTGTAAGAAATTGTTTAAAATATTTTGTCCTAGTCCAGTTTTCTCCTGAGATCTATAATAATATTCGATGAATTTATTAAAGAGAGGATACTCATCCTCAACGAACGCTGGAGTCAGTGACTTAACTGACTGGGAGACTTTATTGATATTTGCCATCTAAGTTAGAAACAACTAGAAGTGAGAGAACCTGTATTATTAATTGAAGTAACTTCAACTAGAGTTGGTGCTTGGTTAAACACCTTTGGTGTCAAACTATTTAGAGGTACAGTAGGAGGTGGTGTTGTACCAACTGGAGCTACTGTGACTTCAGGATTAATGACGTTGATTATTGTTCCAGGAGTTGATGCTGGAATAGTAGAACTGTTAGAAGGTATAAACAGAGTTGGTAACTGCAAATCTGTTGGTAATAAAGTAATGTCAATTACACTACCTGTGCCAGTAACAGCATCAGAAAGATTTAAATTAGTAGATGATGGAACATTATCTCCAGCTCCTACTATATTAATTGGTCCTATGCAAATATCACCAGTTTCATAATTTATAGAACCTGCGGAAGTATTGGTATATACCTTCTTATTTCCAGTATTATAGAAGGTTCTCAACTTACCAAAACCATCATCTTCAAACTGTTGATCAACACCAGGTCTATCTGCTGTTCTAAAATTACCAGATAGTATTACTGGTTCTTTCTTACAACCAGTAGTATTGCTATCAACGTTACTTGGAGCACTATCATATAGGGATGAACCTGTTGATATGCAATAAGTATTAGTTTGATTTGTTTGAGGTTTAATATACTTCAAAAGTGATGTTTGTACAGAAACATCACTAATTGCCTTATTTGATAAGGTAATTGCTTTTTGGAACTGTTGATTTCTAAATGTTGAGTTGAAGTTATTGATTTGAGTTTGAGTTGCCCAATCATTAACAGAATTCTGTATATTAGTCTTAATTTCAGAAGTATTGTTAGTTACTCCAGTGTCATATAAAGCAAATACTTTAGGATATACATAAAGTTCATCTGGGTCAATAACTACAGGGTCAATAGATGCCATTGCATAACTTCTAAGATCTGAAGCAATAGTCTTCTTAGTAGCATCATTTAGAGATGAACCTGTTTTAGTCTTAATTGCAATATAGACCTTACCGTAAATTGGTGGATTTAATGAGTCACCACCATAAGCAATAACAGAATCTGCATTAGAATATATTTTCTTAGTAATTACAGCATAATCTTGTGCTGTAACTGCTCTATATTGAGAAGAGTAATATCTAGGAGCCATATACTTGATAGACTCTACAGTCTCAGAAGGAGACCCCTGTTGTGATTTTTCCTTTGTTGTTAAAGTAACATCACCATTTGAGGGTTTAATTCCAAGACTATCAATTAGATCTCCAATAAATGTAAATTTCTGAACTTCATTTGCTTCTTGACCAGAAGTAACTAAGTACTCTAAATTAATTATTTCACCGTCTTTAAGTTTTCTACCAACACTATCATCACCAAACCTTATTTCGTATCTTTGATCTTCTCCTTCAGCAATAAAGTAAACCCTAGTTGTAGCAGTCAAATTAGTAACTGTATCAACTAAATTGTACAAATCTGATGTGGTAGATGCTTCGTTTGGTTTAACAGTAACTGTTAAAGTGTCTATATCTGCATCTTCAGCAGGAACTATGTAATTTTGACTCTCAAAACTACTTACAGTATATGAAAAATCTACAATAGATCCTTCACGAATCATTAGATTGTCAAATACTGCAATACCAGTGGTCGTATTAACCTCTACAGTAGTATCAGAAAGGACATTCCATATAAAGTTACCTCCACTTGCTACAGGCCCCTTAGAAAGCGTTAAACTACTAGGATATGCACCATTTGTTTGTGAAGTTTGTACCTCTAAATGTAAACATGCCTTAGAACATGTAATTGACCTTGGTACATAATTTAAAAGCTTTGCTATATTAACGATATTATCTCTCAATGTCGCAGAAGGAAGAAATGCTTCATTCATTGACATATTAGCATTAAATGCACTATAATAAGTGTTATATGCTAAAGTATCAATAAGATAGGATAATCCTGACCCCTCAAAATCATAATCTGAAAACTCATTTCTAGTTCTCAGATAAGTTTTGATAGATGATTTAATATCCTCAAAATCTAATGCTGTCAGATTATTCGGTTGCATTATCCAGCTCTTTGTAAAACAAATTTAACTTCTTCAACAATAGGTATACCTACAATTTGATATGTTATAGTTACTGCTAGTTTATTATTTCCCGAAAAAGGAACAGCATTAACTTCTCTAAGTTGTACTCTACTTTCATGTTGATTAATGGTATTTATTATCTCACTCTTAATTGCGTCTACACTAAACGCATCTAGAGGTTCAAATAACATAGCATATACTTGGCAACCTATAGTGGGTTGAAATAATTTCTCACCAGGTGATGTCATTACCAAATTCCTGATAGACTGCTTTATAGCATTATCATCTTTGACGGCAGATACATCGTCAGTAAATGGATTTTTGCCAAAAGCCATACCAATATCTTTAAATGACCTAGACTTTGCTAGATCTTTACTACTAATCGGTTTCAGTGCCATTATCTTTAGGTGACTTATTATTAATATCTCTTCGCATCAATTTATCACTTCTGGGGTCTGTAATCAAATATTTACAGTACTCCCACCCATTCTTTTTAAACTCATCGCTCATATCAACTGGTCTATTAGCAACAGACATAATATTAGGAGATATCCTTTATTATTTATCGTGGATAACAGTCCTTTCAAAAGAGACATTAAATGAGAGACTTATTCTTTCATTATCAGTTGTATTAGTCTGAATACCATGCATTAACCATCCAGGAAATAGCATTAGGTTTCCTTCTTCAGGTTTGTACTCATGACGAGGAGTTAAATTAGAAAATACCTTAGATGTGCCTAAATGAGGGTTTGGAGTTTCAAAGAATAAATTTCCATCCTCTCCATTGGTCTTAATATAATAAACACCCGATATATCAGTTGCACCATGATGGTGTATATGTCCGTAATTACCTTTTTTGAATAAAGAGAACCAAGATTCTGCAATCGAACAATTTCCATTATAATTTAAATATTGGCAATAGTTTATGATATGTTTTGATAGTTCTTCAACAAATACATTCATTTGATGTTCCTTAACTACATTCAATTTAAACCATATGTCAGACAAGTAATGACTAGACCAACAAGGATTCATTTCAAATTCAGTCTTTTTTAAAGCACTATACATTTCCTCTTGAATGGCATCAAAATTACCCACCTTAGAGGAATAGATGGGTGTTGGGTATAGATTTTGGATTACATCATCATTATCGATGATAAACCTATCACTCACATGAGCTGGATTTACATCAGGCATTAACGAAACCTTTTAGAGAATGTCATTTCCTCAACAAACCCTTTAAGAGCACTAAGAACCAACTTTCTGAATGAAACACTTGCTTCACCCTGTATTTCTTCAAACATGTACATGTTCAAGCGAAATGCGTAATTTGCTTCTACTACTATAGCATTAACATCTGCTTGGTCAACATCTATCATAGTATCAAGAACTCTTCTATATGATTCTTTAAATCCTTTCTTATCCCAGATCTCAGGGAATTCATAGAACGCTAATCCTTCATTATCCAAACCTAAAGCATTTTTAGCAATACCACCAAGAATAACACCACCAGACAGATCTCCCATGTATCTTGTGTAATGATGTGCTATTAACAATTTTGGATTATCGTTTGCTACTTCTTTAATACGATTTACGTACTGCTGAGTCGCTTCTGTCGGATATATCTGGTCTTTCCAGTCATCACCCCAAAAATACTTACAATCAGCAATTAATGCGTCTTTTCTTGCCAAACCATTTAATCTAATAGGTCCAACATAAGGGTCACCCTTAAGTCTTTCCATTTCAGACTCCATAGCCTGATATACAAAGTAAAAATTAGCAATTAATTGACGATAGTTGCTCTTATTAACAACTCCTTTAAGAAATTGCTTGACAAAGGTGGTATTCTCTGCCATAGTGTGAGCTTTCTTCGTTCCCATCTTCAATTGTAGGGAAAATGGACCTTCTTGTAGTGTTGTCATGATTAATCAAAAAATAAATTGCCTGAAAGAACGTATCTACCATCAATAGGTGATTCTGGTACTTTATGACTCATTCTGCCATCAAATAGAATCAATTTACCCTCTGTTGGTTCAATTACCGCATTATTGTCTTTAAACATAAGTGGTGGGCTACCTTCTGGACATTTAATGTAGTATGCAAAGGAACGTGTAGAAGTTCTATGATTATGCCAATCAATATGCGTACCTTTATCATACCTAACACCCCAGATCTCCGCATTAACTGGATATAAACCATTAACTGCAGACGTATAATTTTCAGGAAATAGAACTAAACGCATCCAATTCCACAACTTCTCCACTTCTGGACATTTAACGTGGGCATCCCAACCAGTCATATGAGCTTTACACGCTTGTGGTGTAAATTCAAATGGTGGTTGTTTATCAATCCATTCCGCCATTCCTTTATTATCTCTTGCCCAAAATGGGTATTCCCATTCATCGAGTATGAAATCATAATTTTTTGGCATTTCTTTTTCCTTTCCTCCTCCTAATACAGTATTTCCTCTACGATTCTCATCAGGTGAGAAGTACTTCCTAAAATCCAGATAGTTAATCTGCATTTCATTAGTGTCAGTATGAGTAAATCCCTTTGAACTATACTTCATTTTTGGTTGAAATGATGAAATTATAGGTGTAGACTCCTTTGGTTCCTTACCTTTAATCTCAACCTCATGTGCATATGTTATACATTGAGATATATCTCTACCTGAAGGTACTTTTCCATGTATATCTCGTTTAAATTGTCTTTGTTGTTCACCATTAAAATCAACAATACGATTTAGATCTGTTGTTCTATATTCTTCAAGTTCAGGCTCTCTATGACTAATACTTCCTAAAATGGGAGGAGTCTCATAAAAATCCGTTTTAGTATCAAGAAATATATTTCCAGATACGGTAATTCTATCTTCATCGCAATTATAAAACGGATATACTCCATGTTTTAAACCAGAAGGGAAGAATAGCATAGTTCCTTCTCTTTTTGGATCCATTTTATAAACATATCCTTGAAGTTTACCTAACATATCCGTAAAGGAAAATTCAAAGTCTGATACTACATTACCATTTCTATTCTGACCAATATGGAGATCATTCTGAACTTTTGAATCCGTAGGTATCTTCAACCAAATAACGAAACTATAAACACCAGAATGATTGTGTATTGGATTGAATTCATGTTGTTTTTGGTAATTTACCCACCAATTATTCAAATAATACGGATGTTTACCCTCAACAGGTATATGACGACCCATATTATCAAAAGAATCGCCATACTTATCACATAATGGTGATAAAGTATTCTTCCAGAAGATATTATCAATATCTTCCAGTTTATAACTGTTGTCTATATGACCTACTAAGGTTTTGTTATGAACTTCTCCTTTCTGTTCAATACATTTCCAAATATGGTCAAGTTGTTGAGGTTGTAACTCAATTTCTAACCATCCTCCTACATTAGGTATTACCGCAGTAACACCTTCCCAGTCTGTAGGTATCTTATGTGCATTATCATCATAATGATGTTGTTCCATTTAACGTCCTTGTCCTCTATATCTTTTAGTCTTCCCATTACGAGAAGTAGCACTAATTATAGTGTTTTGAGATCTACCTTGACGTGTTTTTTTAGGTCTTGCTGGAACATAGTTACCACTATCATTCCACGCTCCTTTTGCTTTTGCCATAATTAAATTCCAATGTATACATTTGCACTACTGCCTGCAATTACTGATTTACAGGGATATTCAGTAGTTCCGTTACCTAATGGGTCACCTATTCTTGCTACGTATTTACCGTTAATTCTAACGGACTTTGACGAAGCAAATGCCTTACGTTTATGCCCTGTAGAGGGTTCACGACCAGCTGCAGTACCTACTACGCAATGATATGCTGGAGTTTGCTCTGTATTGGTGCAATCCTCATTTGCAGACTTGGTAGTATGTATTGTAGGTGTAGAATGAGGGATTAACTCATCTCCATCTAGTATTGGTATTTTACCATTAATTACCACATTTGTCACCTGCGTACTTGAATCTGGTAATTGTCTCTCTGGTGGCCACCAAGTAGTAGGATCCATCTCCTCAACAGTCTTTGGAACTATATTAGCATCCAAAGGTGAATGTGGACAATTAGAAAGAGTACCACCACCAAACCCAGGATGGTGTATTGAAGGTAAAGAAGTACCGTGACCAGTACAACTTCCGTTATATGTTGCAATAGATTGCGTACTCATGGTAGATATTCTCCCATATTGAATGGATTTCCATACTCTGTAATTGCGTCACTCCATACATTAGCGGATTTAGTCAATGAATTGTACATAGGTAGTGTTCCTACAGCATTCCATGTCTTACATCCAGATCCAAGAAGCGGTGACATAGTATATGTTGTAACAGTATTTCCGCTACTACTATTGACATTACCTGTATTAGGAGCACTACATCCTATATGTCCACACCCACTATTAACAGGTGTACATGTTAATGTGACATTAATGTCTACTTTCTTGGTTGCATCAGCTCTATATTGACGCATATGGTATTTAGTATAGGTAGAAGCATGCGGTAAACCGCTAAAACGTCCTTGTACAGTAGTAACCATGCGTTCACGGTTAACAGCATACGCAGGAACTGCCACTTGTGTTATATCTTCTATGTCTTGTAACCGCATTTCTTTGTTACGATCCTTCTCATGTACCAATACATCACCAAACCAAGCTGGATATATGTCACCTACATGCAATAATGAGTAATTAACTGCAAATTTTGCGTCAAATTCTTCCATAGTTGCACTTTTATAGTGATATTGAGGCACTTTTTGCACTCTATTTAAGTCTGGATCTTGTTTTAAGTCAATTCTTGGTGCAAAATCAACATCAGTCTGCTGTCTAGGATGTCTTAACCAACAATCTGCTACTTTACTCAACATTTCTGCGTCCGTTCCACCAGGTATTGAGTTAAGAATGTCCTGAAAATCACTAACATCCGTATCTCTATACGCTGCATTATCAATAACAGTAGTTTCTTCCTTAAAAACGTTCTGTACATAAATTTTTGGTAATTGTCCACCAACATGAGAATATCCTGAACCGCCACGACTGACTTTAACTGCTGTAAGTACCCCATTAGTCCATGCTGCTTTAACTTCTGCTTGTGTTCCATTAGCAGCCTGCGGTGGAGTTACTATAAGTTCGGGTATTCTTCCATATTGATTCCATCCAGATCCACCATCTACAAGTTGCACACCAGTTAAAATACCATTAGTAATAGTTACATCAACAATTGGGTTTCTAAGTACATTATATGTGTCTGGAGCGTTCTGATCTACGTCTGCAGGGACATATTGGACGGATTTATCCAAAAATTCGTAAAATCCGACTAAAATTGCCCTATCTGGGACTCTAAAACCCGCTTTTACCGTAATAACGTGCGATCTATTGCTAGTATACTGCGTTTCTTTAGCAAAATCGCTCCCATTTCCATCAATATAGGCAATATGGTAAGGAAAATTGTCTAAATCGGTGTGAAATACTCTCTTAACTGTATGTCCGTTAATAGTGTCTCCAGCACGTAAAACATCGAACCCTTCTTGCCCTTCCGTTGCTTGGTACGCTTGTACTGTCTTTACTCTTAAATTTAAATTTAGTACGGAGGTACTATTATTAGGATGCGTATGTGTATACTCTAAAGTAAACGTTTGACCAGCACTATAGTTCACTCCTGGTGATAAGATCTCTGAAATAGTCCATGAAGTACCTGAAAATGTTGTGGTTGAACCGCTATCGTCATATACTGCCTTAATTCTTGCCTTTACACTGAAATTTGTGGACGCTCCCGAATTTAGGGTAAAGATTTTAAAGTCATCAAAGAACTCATCCCCTGCCATATAAGGATTATCACCAGAAACGTACTCTGTACCGACTACAGTGTTCTCGTTCCATACGTCAGTCCATGTGGTTCCGTCGTCAGAGACCTCAAAATCAGAAACTCCATTAGGTAATGTGGTTGAAAGGGAATCATAACTGAATACAACCTTCTTACTAAGACTTCCTATTGAAAATAGAGTCGGATGAGGGCAGTCGGGGTCGGCACACCCACATTCAGCAGCACCAGGTACATCGTATCTAATTGTGGTTGTCGCAGGAGTGCATGTAAACGCCCCACAAGGGTAGCAAGTGTCTGTAGATGAACTTGCACCTGTCTGGGTGTTTGTAACGGTCTGAGTCTCTATATGGTAGCAAGGAGTACCTACTACACCTGCATCGTTTGAAGTGTCATACAGATAGGAGAACCATGTATCTGAGAAACCGTGGTCATATGATAGACCATCTGGATAATAATCGAAATATAATGTCTCACCACATGCTGACTTAGTATATTTCCCACAATTCGCAACACTACTACCAGATAATGCGATAGATGGGTACATTATCGTACTACCATCCCTTCCAGGGATATTATACGCTCCTCCCCTTATCGCATTACTTGGATATTCCTTAAATTCTACAAGAGTAACTCCTTCTCCTGTTCCAGGCTCAAACCTTTCACAGGAAGTAGAACTACAATCATTCTGTGGGCTGCACCCCATTGGTCTTACCTTCTAGGTTATCAACTCTCTTGTTAAGTGCTCCTATAAGGAAACTTAAACCTTGAGTTTGCTGTTCCATACTAATCACCCTTGATTGGATTACACCATCAAGTCTTGTCTCAAATGACTCCATTTTAGTATGAAGAGCATCAAAGTTCTCTTGTAAAGTCATAAACTTAGATTTGCCTTCAGGACTAATCATAAACTGCTGTAGTATCCTTTCAGGTCTTTCCATTTCACCAAGATACTTCTCCATACCCTCTAGACGTTTATGAAGTACCTCAATACACTGATTAAGTGCAACGTGTGCTTCTTGGTTGTCATCTAAACAGTACTTAATCCATTCCCAATCCATTTCTTCACC
>Ga0208277_1000101_pt1 | contig 47980 bp, 36 predicted proteins | sample ETNtaG_5_FD_185782 | JGI IMG/M metagenome (GOLD analysis project Ga0208277, IMG submission 185782) | Marine microbial and viral communities from oxygen minimum zone, Eastern Pacific Ocean - ETNP201406SV205 (SPAdes) (version 2) | ecosystem: Environmental > Aquatic > Marine > Oceanic ...
CCCATCATCGTCAATGAAATGATATAATTCAGCAACCAGCGGTTGTTATGGCGACCGAATCATTGGCCCCGGTCGCAGCGATTACGGATTTAATTCTCGGGACATTGACCATTATCTTGGCTAACCGAGCCGTCAATCATGACCCGCACAAGCGTTTCACGGCACTGCTCTTCGGTTGGACCTTCATCTTCATCGGCGCCTACTACATGATCATCTCCGTGATTGAACTGCAGTATCCCGACGGCGTCTTCGGTTGGTCGCTGATTCAATTCGGTACGTTCGCACCAACGGGTGACGGGACGTTTGATGCCTTGGTGTTCATGCTCTACGGCCTTCAAGCAGGCATCAACATTCTCACGTTGGCGTTGGCGCTTCACCTACCGTTTGACTTGGGGTCTGGTCGCGGTTGGACCTCAGCCATCATTGGCGGTGTTGGAGCGTATACCGTCGTCATGCCCATCGTCGTCATGTTTGGTGGTTTCTCCATCACCGTTATTCAAAGTATCATGATTTTTGCCACTTCAGCCATCTGGACCATGATTTACATCCGAGGCATCGTTGCCGAATTGGTCAACGGCGATGAAGAGGCTCGCTCCGCATCAAAAGGCGCCGGTCTGCTGCTCATCGCCTTTTATTCAGGAACGATGATTTGGTGGCTTTCAACGGTCATGCTGGCCAACAACGAATGGTTTTCCGGCGTCATAGCGCAGATGTCTGAGTCATCGTCCATCTTCTACCTCTTGGGCGTGGAGACCTTGTGGGTTTCCGGGCTCATGCCGCTGATGGTGGTGTTCCTCGGCGAAGGGTACAGGACGTTCAAAAAAGGCGCCTCTCTTCTTTCCGTGGTTATTTTCGTGGTCACCGTTATTGGCTTCATCAACTACTTCATCGACATTGCCGTGTCTGATATTTTGGTCAGTTGCTATGAAACCGAGTGCCAAGAACTTCCTGCCGCTTTCAGGGTTTGGGAAACGCTCACCACCGGCGTACTTTCCTTCCTCTTCGTTCCCATGCTCTTCGTCTACATCTTGATTCAGTACCGGTTGATCGACACGAGTTCGGATGAAAACCGCAACCTGTTGCGCATCATGATTCTCCTGCTTCTTCTCATCGTTTCCTCCAGCTTCATTGAAATGATTCAGTCGTTGATTCCTGTACCCCAAATGGTCACCGCCTCGCTGTTGGCCATCGCAGTCGCCTTTTTCATTGGGTGGGAGGAGCGAATCACCGGTTGGTTCGTCGATGAAAGCGCCGATGGAGAAACCGTTTCAGGAGACCTCATCCTCGCTCAATCCTTCAATAAATTCACGGTGTTGATGTCGGTCGTCTTGGTTTACGTCATCAGCATCAGTTGGCTCTTTGCCGCCATGGGGGTGGGCGCATGACTGGTGAGGACGTCGCGCCGGAATTTGATTTCACGGCCTTCACCGAACTGCTCGACGACCGAACAAGCAACATCACCATGGGCGTGGTGCTGGCTCTCGTGGTGGTGGTCCTCGCCTACACCACCGTGGATTTGGCCAACCTCAACGAAGAGGTGCGTGGCCTGGTGGAAGGGGAAAACAACTGGGACGTCTCGTTTGAACTTCAATCAATGACGTTTCAAGAAACCATTGTCATGACGGACGGTGAACAACGCCAATTGGACTTTGATGTTGACCAAAGCGATCTCTCCGAAGGGTTCAGAGTCGGTCATATCCGAGCCACCGTTTCCTACGGCGAAACCTCAGGTCTTCCTGCTGACCCTGCTGACTCGGTGGCCGCCAATGTTCCCCAAACGGACATGCAAGCACAGTGGAATGACGACAACAACACCCTTTCAGGGTCTTCCAATGATGCAACCGACATCGAACTGCTTCTGCGCACCCACCCTGGATTCACGGGTCAGCCCGTCAACGCCACCGGCCTCAATGAGTATCAAGTGCTTCAACCCTGGCTGGTTGAGGGGTTCGGCACGGGCACCTTTTCGGTCGTCTTGGAATTGAATACGCAATCGCCACCGTTCCTCAACGATGGTGATGAAGAAATCATGGTGAACATCGAAGTCGTGATGTTCAAGCCATCAGCGACACTGACATGAAGTCCATTTCCGTTAGTCATGGAACCGGCGCATCGATTGCTGGGGAGTCTTCGACATAATCGCGGGTGACAATAAGGCCCAAGAGCGCTCCGAGAGGAGCAACCATCATCGAGAACAACAGCACCGGGAAGGAGATGTAAATCGGCTGTTCAGTCGCCATCAACCGTTGCCATGTCCATCGTCCGACAAAGAGGTCGAAGGCCAAGAAATGAAGCCATCCAACCAATATCACCTCGCGTTCTGAGAACATGTCCACTACAATCTCTGGCGTTGGCATTTCGCTACCGAGGAGGATGAAGATGTCCACGATGTTGGGGAGGACGGCGAGTACATACGCCACGGCAAGCGGTGCAAGGTACACCCATTCGCTCCGCATCAGCCACGCCGTTCGCTCATGGGTGGGAGCGAACCACATCATGAGCCAAAAGGGTAGAATGTAGAGGCTGGAGAACCAGAAAAGGGCATCGATCATAGCGACCATGTTAGACGCCTCCAGTCTCCAATATGTTCAAGGCTTCCTCTAAAACGGTGGCATTCGCCCAATATGTCTTGGACGTCCACACCAGCCGCCCCTCCTCATCCAGGACCTGAAGAGTCGGTGTCACAGGATTGTCAAACGCCCGGTACAGCTGTACATCGGTCATTCGGCCGGTCTCCACGTCAATGACGGTGGTTGATTCCGAAGGCAGAAGCAGAGGCCAAGGGGTATGGGTCGAGGTGTTGTTGGTGGTGTAGCGCTCCTGTACATCGTTCATGGATTCAAAAGCAGGGTAGCGGTGCACGGAGACGATGTTCGTGGTGTTGGAGATGTTTCCTGCCTCCAATTCTTCGCTTAACATGGTCGTCCAATCATGGCATCCACTGCACCCTGCAGCGACCCACAGCATGAGGATGGGGCCGTCGAACGAGGTACGCAAATCATGCTGCGCTCCATCGTCAACCTCCCGGTCAAAGGTGGGGGCAGAGAACGACATTCGCTCTGGAACTGGAGAAAGGGCGGTCTGTTCCTCGGTTTCGGCCGCTTCTTCCATCGGTGCGGCCGTGCATCCAGCCATCAGCAAGAGCAGAACCATGAGCGAAAGGAAGGCTCGGGAGGTGTTCATGGAGGTCAACCGTCCAGTGGTGTATTTCAACGCCTGTTCAAAATCCGAAGTTGAGAACCCAGTAAATCGCGTCCCACCACATGCATTGGATGGACAACATCACGCTTCCGACCACTGCTAGGTTCGCCCCGCCAAGCCGTTCACGAGCCGGCCAAGCAAGAACGCCAAACCCAACCGAGGCCAGACCGGCAGTTGCGAGCACGGCGACGATGGCGATGGCTTTGATGGCGCTTGGGCCTTCGATGTACATCCGAGTCAGGTCGATCCAGACCAGCGACGTGAGCAAGAAAGCAGCGTAAAGCAGGAAAAGGCGCTGAACACCCTTTCCATCCGAGGCTTTCCCTGGCCAATGGAGCGAGGCCACTTCGTCTTCAGTCCACGCGAAAAAGAAGCGGTGGAACATCATCAGATAGCCCGCTGCCGCCACAAACATCCACGGGACGATGAAGGATTGCATGCTTTCGGGAACTTCGCCCCAGTAGACGAGGGGGTCGTCAAAGGCAGCAACGCCTCGCCAATACGACAGCAGGATGAGCGGGCCAACGATGTTGGTGAACCAGAACACGGTGCGTCGGTTCATTCGCTCTCACCTTGGGCCTTTGCTGCAGTTCGCTTGAGGAACGGCGTGTAGAGGGCGGGTAAAATCAGCAGACTCGACAGCAGCGCCAGCGTGATGGCGACCACAAATGCTTGTCCGAAGAGGCGAAGCGGTAGAAGCGCAGAGAGGTTGAGCACAGCAAAGCCGCCAGCGGTGGTCAGCGCAGCTCCAGCCATGGCTCGTCCGGTTGTAGCCGTTGATTTCGCCACCCACTCCACTGGAGTGCCGAAGGGATGGTGTGCGGCTTCTTCTTCCAGTCTTGTAGTGAAGTGAACGGCATAATCCACTCCCAAGCCCAACGAAAGCGCACCGATGGTGACCGTTTGGGAATTGATGTTGTAGCCGGTGTAACCCATTAATCCGTAGACCCATATCACCACCATCATGAGGGGAATCCACGACACGACACCTCGCTGAACACCTTCGATGAGGTTGTTTTCGTTGCGCGCTGTATGGATCCCAATTAGCATCAGAAGAATCACGACGGCCACGATGCCGGTGGATTGCACCGAAGCACTGGCCACGTCCGATGTGGTTTGAGCGTTGATGAGGGCTCGTCCACTCAATCGAAGGTTGAAAGCATCTCCAGCCTCATCGGAAAGGTCTGCAAGGGTGGCTTCGATGCTCTCAGCGAGTTCAACGGTGGCGCCCCAGTCAAGGGTGTCGGCTTGGAAGGAAAGAAGCGTCTGTTCGCCGTCCCTTGCTAGCAGACTCTTCGTGGTTTCAATACCGGTTTCGTTCTCAAGCGACCATGCTAGGAGGTTGTCGTACCCGCTTGCGTCACCGGCTTCAACAGCCTGCATGAACCCGTCCAGCACCGGATCTTGCAAGCGTGCTTGACCAAACACGTCCCAAATCCCGTTTGGTACGCCGTTCACATCATCTCTCTCCAGCATGGCTTGGGAGGCCGATGTCCACGCAATCCGTCCATTTTCACTGATGACATCTCCGTCAATGACCACGTAAAGCGGAGAGCGGCTGGTGCCAAATTCATCGCTGATAACCAGAAAATCTTGGACAACTGGAATCGAATCGTCAAGTTGGTCACGTTGTTCAAACGCGACTTCCAATTGTTGGAATCCAGCCACCATCGGCGCAAGAAGAATGAGGGCGATGATCCCAACTTTGACGGGTTGTTGGGATAGCTTGGCAAGGTTCTGACTCAAGGGACCGATCGACACCTTGCTCGCTCGCTCCAGTGGGAGTTTTTTGGTGGGCAGGATGAGCATCAAGGCCGGAAGAGCAGAGATACTGAGCACATAGATGAGGAATAACCCGATGGCGATAACGGTGCCAAAGACCTGCAGGAAAGCCAGTGAAGACAGCCTGAAGGAAAGGAAACCAACGATGTCGGTCGTGATGGCGATCATCAATGCAATGGAGGTGAGAACAGTGCCCTGTCGGATGGCACGCCGCCGCGACTCCTTGTCAAAGTCCCGGAGCGTGACGCGACCGGATGGGTTTCGAGTTTCTTCTTCCTTGAGTTCTTCGCGAATACGAAGGACGACGTGTAAACCATAGTCCACGCCAATGGCCAACAACAGAACAGGAATTGAGTTCATGGCGGCGTTGAAGGTCATGTCGATACCGGCGAATTGCAACCAGCCTGACAAACCATAGGTTCCTGCGATGGCCAAAACCGTCAACATCAGCACGTAAGCCGTTTCTCGGACGCTCCGGAAATTAAACCAGAGAATGACACCAAGCAACAACATGGCGGCACTGGTCAGCATACCGATTTCTTTGCCGATGGTCGCACTGGAATTCTCAGCAAATTGGGCGAAGGAAAACGTTCGAACTTCACTGTCATTGGTGGCTTGGACAACATCGCTTTCCATGGCCTCTGCCCACGTCGTCAGGTCGGCCTGAACGTCTCCAAGGATTTCATAGCCGTAATCCAGCGGTTCGCTTGAGACCACCAAGGTTACCATGACGGGACCATCGGACAACCATGGGTCGTCAGCGTCTTCGCTTGGTAGGCAGGAGAGGATGGCTTCTCGGAAATTGACGGCTTGCAGCCCCATCAACGGGCCAAGTTGTCCTTGGATTGGTCCAGTGATAGCAAGAATTTGGCCCGTTTGTGCCGGTGTTCGGTTGGCCGTCATGCTTGCCATTTGGCCCATCAATTGGCCCAAGTCCGCGCTGAGGTTGTCGCCCGTGTCCATTCGTGCGAGCCATGCTGCCGGCTCACCTGCGTCCCAGTTGAGCAGCCGCTCTGGCGAGACAGGTTCAATCGTTGGAATGGATGAAGCAGCTTGGGTGAGGTTGGAAAGGGCTGCTGATAGGTTGGCATCATCGTTGGCCATCAAGACCTCAACCGTGGCGGTTTGAACTGCGTTCAACCACGATGATGCGGCCACATTGTCTTGGAGGGCCATCCACTGCATGGCTTGCCCTGCAGGGCCGTTGTTGGCCTGTGTTCCAAACAGAGGATAGTGATAGGGGGCAAAGTTGCTGTCATTGAGCATCGTGGCTTCAATAACGGCAAGTTGGCGCCATGTTTCGGCTTCCAACAGGTCTTCGGCTTGGATTTCGTCAAGGACACGGATAAAATCGATGTTGGCTCTGTACTCTTCTTCAATCTCATTGAGCAAATCCACGCTCGGGTCGTCGGGAAAGAATCCGTCCTCGCTGTTGTCAAACTTCAGATGCATCGCTCCCGCCGAAAGCAAAAACATAGCGAGAATGACGACCGTGAAGGCTTGCTTTGGACGGTCAACGCTCCAATCGGTCAACATCATGAAAGGATTTCGCATGATTTTTGCACATTCTCTTGACTTATAACCGTCCGTTTTCATTCCACCCTTTCAGGACCGTCTTTGCGTTGATATACCCTCAGCGCTATTGCCCTCCATGGGCGATGAACGGTTCTATTTTGGCTATGGTTCCAATTTGAATGCTGAGGATTGGGAGGCATGGTGCGCCGAGCGAGGGGCCGATTCAGCCTCCATGAAGTGCATCGGTTCAGCCTGGTTGCTCGATCACTCGATGAGGTTCCACTATCGTTCTACTGGCCGGAAGGGCGGAGCTGCAGATGTTGTAGGGGATGGAAAGGGCACGGTGGTGCCCGGCGCGCTTTTCGCTTTGTCCGATAACGGATGGGAACTGATGGACAAAAAAGAAGGTCATCCTCGGTATTACCAGCGCGTCCCTGTTCGAGTTGTGTCCGAAGAGGGGAAGGCCCTCGACGCCATTACGTACACGGTTACGCCAGAGAAACGTGAAGCCTCCTTGGTCGTCCCGACCGAAGGATACGCTAATTTGATTCGCGATGGCTTGGAGATTCGTAATTTACCAATTGAACATTTGATTTCATCAATTGAAAAATACGATTCAAACTCCCGACTTCAACATGTTTTCGTTTACGGCACGTTGATGCGGGGAGAATCACGGTGGCCACAGTTGGAGCCGTGGTCCTCCAGTGAGGTAGAGGAAGGTCACATCATCGGACGACTGTATCATCTGGGAACTTATCCTGGGGTAAGGTTGGACCAGATTGGAATGGTGCATGGAGAACTTCATCGATGCGAAGACATCGAAAACACGCTTGAAACACTTGACCTCATTGAGGGCCATGATGAGCAGCACCCGGGCGAGGGGTTGTACGTGAGGGTGCCTGTTTTGGTTCAGACCGCCAAAGGAGCGGTTTGGGCTTGGACCTACGTCATCAATGAGGTGCCCAACGCATCAACGTGGTTACAGGATGGTCGCTGGGTGTCTTGAGGCTCATTCAAGGTCCAACAGCGTAGCGCCTTGAGCGACTTGATCTCCTGCGTTGAAGTGGATGTTGGTAACGGTTCCATCGTTTGAGGCAACGATTCGGTGCTCCATTTTCATGGCTTCCAGGACCATCAAAGGCGCTCCTGCCACAACATTATCGCCTTCGCTCACGAGTACTTCCAGCACCTTGCCAGGCATAGGGGCGACCAGACCCCCTTCATCTTCAGCACCGGTGGAGCCCGGTTCAATGCGTTCCCACTTGTACGTCCGGCCGTTCAGATGGACCCACCAAACATCGCCGACTTTGGCCGTATGAGCAAGGCACGTTCGGCCGTCTCGCAAGGTAAGATGCAGTCGTCCTCGGTTGTGTTGACGAAGTTCATGACCTTCAAGGACGAAAGTCTCGGCGATTTTGGTAAGTGAGACCTCAAGGGGTCCTTCCTTGGAAGCAAAGGTGTGCTGCATCAAGGAAACCTCCGTTGAACGGTGGTGAACGGGCTGACCGGACCATTGTTCGTGGATGCCGCGACGCCATTTGTTTGGTGTCGATGCAGCCCAAGCGTTTCAGCACTCGCCGCCGCTAAGAGGGCGGCTTCTTCAAGCAGAGGGGCGGCGGGAGGGTTCCAACCATTTGGCCAAAGTTCGTCAATGGTGGTCGTGGTGGTCGAGCCGTTGACCACCGGTGAGGCGTCGCACAGGTCCCGAAGAAATTCAATGTTGGTCGTCGTTCCCAAGACCACGAATTCATCAAGCGCCCGGCGCATCTTCTGAAGCGCTTCATGCCGCGAAGGTGCCCAAACGATGAGCTTGGCCAACATTGGGTCGTAATTTGGTGTGACATCATCGCCTTCTCGAACGCCAGTATCAAGGCGGATGCCAGGCCCTTCTGGGGGCCGGAACACCGCCAGCGGGCCAATTGAAGGGAGGAATCCATTGGCGGCATCTTCTGCGTAAAGTCGAACTTCAATGGCGTGGCCTCTCAGCATGAGGTCGCCACAGGACATCGGTTCTCCATCGGCAATTCGAAGCTGTTCTCGGACGATATCAACACCGGTGACCATTTCTGTGACCGGGTGTTCCACTTGGATGCGGGTATTCATTTCAAGGAAAAAGAACTCGCCGGAGGGTGCCAAGAGAAATTCAACGGTTCCAGCGCCGACGTAGTTGACCGCCTCGGCTGCCGCCACTGCCGCTTGACCCATGGCTTCCCGCAATTCAGGATTCATCGTTGGACCTGGGGCTTCTTCGAAGACTTTCTGGTGCCTTCGTTGAACGCTGCATTCACGTTCTCCGAGGTGGATCGTTCGCCCGTGTTGGTCGGCCAAGACCTGAATTTCAATGTGCTTTGAGCCTGAAAGGAGGCGCTCAATGTAGATGCGACCATCGCCAAAAGCAGTCACGGCTTCTCGGCGAGCGCCTGCAGCGGCTTGGTCAAAATCCGCAGGGTCGTGAACCGCTCTCATGCCTTTTCCACCACCGCCGCTGGATGCTTTGAGCAGGAGTGGATAGCCAACACGGGTGGAAGCCTCACGAAGAGCATCGAGGGCCTTTGTTTCATCCACTTCTTCGACCTCTTCACCTGGAATCACCGGTACGCCGGCGGCCCTCATGGTCTGTCTGGCCGTCATTTTGTCGCCCATCTTCTCAATGGCAAGAGCAGACGGACCAATCCATGTCAATCCGGCCGATTGGACAGCGTTAGCAAATTCAGCGCGCTCGCTGAGGAATCCAAAGCCTGGATGGATGGCGGTGGCGCCCGTGTCCTTTGCCGCTTGGATGATTTGTTCTTGGTCAAGGTAGGTTTCGGCGATGGTCTCTCCGTTGAGCAGGACCACTTGGTCGGCCATTTCGGTGAACATACTTCCAGCATCGTTCGAGGCACAAATCGCCACCGAGGGATGGCCGGCTTCACGGCAGGCGCGCAAGATGCGGCAAGCAATTTCACCGCGATTTGCCACCAAGACCTTGATTTCAACCCCTCCTCATTCGTTGTCGTTGGGTTTCCAGTTCGGGTCTCGCTTCTCAAGGAAGGAGGACAACCCCTCTTGGCCCTCGTTCGAGCCTCGCATGCGGCTGGTGAAATCCAGTGTCCAATTCCGCAATTCTTCGTCCGTGCCCGTCCAGCGGTCAAATCCAAGCGTGAGCTCTTTTGCCAACGTGACCGCACTTGGTCCGGTGGACAAGACTTCCTTGGTCAAGCGGGCAATGTGGGCAGAAACGAAATTGTCGTCAACAATTTCTTCGATAAAACCAATCCGAAGGGCTTCTTCTGAGAAAATTTTTCCTGCCTGCATGGCAAGGCGCCGGAAGTGGGCAGAACCAAGGCGCCTGTAGACGTAAGGTCCAATCACGGCGGGGAGAATCCCCAGTTTCCCTTCTGAGAGGGCGATTCGCACATTCTTGTTTGCCATCACGTAATCGCAACACGAGATAAGGCCGGCACCTCCGCCCAAGGCCACGCCTTGAACGGCGGCGATGGTGAAGCAAGGGTGGGCCCACAAGCCGTTGAACAAGCGGTCCAAGCGTTCAGAATCGGCTCGGTTTTCCTCAGGAGTGTTGGCTCCAGCATCGCGCATCATGTTGATGTCGGCGCCTGCACAGAAGTGCTTGCCTTCGCCTCGCAGAACCAATGTTCGCAAGTAAGGTGAACCCTCCTTGTCGTAGAGTGTATTGCAGCGACCCGCACTCCGTTCTGCGGTCCATTCGAGCAACATGATCAGTTCCTGAATCATCGCTACGTTCATCGCGTTGAACTTGTCGGGGCGGGTCAAGGTTAGATTGGCTTGAGAGCCTTCAATGGTCAGCGAGACCATGGTGGTGGCGGGCGGTGTGTCCATGGTTGTCATGTCAAAATCTCCAATTGAAAAATCAAATTTCTAATTTAAAAATCACATACGGAATATGCCGTATCGGTTGTCGGGAAGGGGGGCGTTTCGAGCCGCCGTTAGACACAATCCGAGAACGTCTCGAGTGTCGCGTGGGTCGATGATTCCATCATCCCATAGCCTGGCCGTGGAATAATATGGGCTTCCTTCGGTTTCGTATTTTTCGAGGATCGGTTGGCGAAAGGCATCAAGTTCCTCGCCTGCCATGGGCTCCTTTCCTTCCCGCCCCCGTTGGTCTTGCTTGACGGTGGTCAATACATCAGCAGCTTGTGGGCCACCCATGACCGAGATGCGGCTGTTGGGCCACATGAACAAGAATCGAGGGTCGTAAGCGCGACCACACATGCCGTAATTGCCAGCACCGTGGGACCCGCCCACAATGACGGTGAATTTTGGCACATTGACGCATGATACGGCGGTGACCAATTTAGCACCGTCTTTGGCAATGCCACCAGCTTCGTAGGCCTTTCCGACCATGAAACCGGTGATGTTCTGCAGGAATACAAGAGGAATGCCTCGCTGACCGCACAACTCCACAAAGTGAGCGCCCTTTTGGCTTGACTCGGAAAACAAAATTCCGTTGTTGGCTACGATGCCGACCTTGTGGCCGTGGATATGGGCGAAACCGCACACCAGCGTGGTTCCATACCGCGATTTGAATTCGTGGAAACGAGAACCGTCAACGATGCGACCGATCAACTCTCGAACGTCAATGGGCGTTCGGTTGTCGGCGGGAATGAGCCCCATCAGGTCCTCGATGTCGTGAGCTGGTGGCTCGGGCTCAGCCATGGCCGCCGGTGCTTTTTGAGAAGGGCCAAGGTTCTCAATCACGTTGCGAACCATTCGTAGAGCCTCGTTTTCGTCTTCTGCAAAGTGGTCAGCCACTCCGGATTGTGCAGTGTGCACGTCGGCACCGCCGAGTTCCTCGGCTGTGACTTCTTCTCCAGTAGCCGCTTTCACCAACGGGGGGCCAGCGAGGAAAATTGTACCGTTGCCCTTGACGATGATGGATTCATCGGACATGGCTGGAACATAGGCGCCTCCCGCAGTGCACGAGCCGAGCACAGCGGCGACTTGGGGGATGCCATCGCCCGACATTCGAGCTTGATTGCGGAAAATACGACCAAAGTGGCCAATGTCAGGAAAGACTTCGTCTTGCATGGGCAGAAAGGCTCCTCCAGAATCGACGAGGTAGACGCACGGGAGGTGGTTTTCATGGGCCACGGTCTGAGCACGTATGTGTTTCTTGACCGTCATCGGATAGTAGGAACCTCCCTTGACGGTGGCATCGTTGGCCACGAAGAGGCATTCCCTTCCGTGAACCATCCCAATTCCGGTGACGATGCCCGCAGAATGGGCGCGGCCATCGTAGAGTTCGTAAGCGGCGAGTGGAGAAAGTTCCAGGAAAGCTGTACCGGGGTCAATGATTCGCTCAATGCGTTCCCGCGCAAGGTGCTTGCCACGGGAGCGGTGGCGTTCGACGTACTTGCCTCCACCGCCAAACGAGGCGGTTTCAAGGCGCTCCCGAAGTTGTGAAACAAGGGCAAGATTGTGTGCCTTTCGTTGAGCAAAGTCGGGGTCTGCTCGATTGACTCGTGTAGGCAGTCGGTCCATGCTGAGCCCTCACATCGCCGAGACGAAACCTGCACTTAATCCCATGGAAGCCAAGGGTTGGGGCCTAAACCCCGAGCATCAGGCGTCCGATGTCCCTCAGACCTGGCGCTAATCCGACAATGAGGACGGCGAGAACGATGAGGAGGCGGAAATGCTGTTGCCGCTGTTCAACCCGCATCTGGACAAAGAGCCAAACGATCAATCCCACGAGGGCGGCCTTGACCAAGGCAAACAGCCAGGCTCCTTCTCCCCAGGTGATGCCCAGAGCGTCGTTGATGGTGCCACCGTATTGGATCACAGCGTTGCTCACCGGATGTTTTTCTCCGTAGCCAAACATGTCAATGCCAACCATGGTGGCGAAACCATCACACAATTGACCAAAGACCATCCCGAGCACCATGGGGTGGGCAAGCAGCGCTTTATTGGACAGAAATTCCACAGGGTGGTCCGCCCATTTTTCAGCTTCATCTTCCCACTGCTTGATACCAACGTGCCCAGGCAACACACCGGCTGTGTAGCCTGTGAGGCTCAATTGCCGTGCGTCTTCCTTCCCCATGCGGTAGAGGAAGAAACAGATCAATCCGGGGAGTCCCAAAACAACCCATACGGGCCAAAACGTCAAGTCGCCCGAGGTTTTTCCACTCTCTTGGGCCCAAGGCGTGATCATGAATTGTACCCAATGGGCTACGCCCATGACCACGGCACTCGTGGCGAACGCCATCATGCCTCGAGTGATGGCTGGCCACATTCGTGTCCACACCAACGCCCCCCACATCACGGCCATGGAAACGACCAATCCGCCGGTTGCCAATGAAAAGTCAACCCCAGGATGGCCGGCATAAGCCGGCTGGTAGAGCAGGTACCAGTGGCCCATCAAGGCGACAAACAAGACGCCTCCAAGCAGGGTGGCTTGGGCATCTTGGGCCCGGTCACTGCTCAATCCATCAAATCGGCCGCCCACCAAATGGGAAACCACAGCGATGCCGACCAGCCAGGCCGCCAAATGCAGGTGAATGATGGGTGAAATGAACAACACATCTCGCGTGGAAGAGAAGAAATCTGCATCCTCGAGCACCCGCAGGACTGGGGCGAGGCAAACCCAAGCGATGAGAGCCATCGTCATTCGTTCATCGGTGGGCATCTTCCACTTTCGAAACAGCGCCTGAAGCAGCACGACACAACCGAGCATGCTCAAGGTGTAAATTGCCGTGTTCTGCGGCGTATAGCCCGCATCGCCGGCCACCCCTGCGTCTTCGACCACCGGCTCCCAAATGATGGGGCGGAGTGTTTCGGTCCATACCGTGTCGTAGGCCAGCATCAAACCGGCGAGGATGGCAAAAGCGAGTCCAATGGCCGTCCAAATAACGGCTTTTTCTGCCGATGAGTAACGGTCGTCAGGAAGAGGAGGGCTAAACGTTGAATCAACGGTTTCGTCCATGTTCAATGCACCTCAGCACGAGAGGCTAACGACCTCTTGGCTATCGGTTTTCCTACGGGCTTACTCTTCTTCTTGCGAAAGACGAGCAATGAGGTCGGCCTTCTTACCGCCAACAGGGAGGCCTGCTGCCTTGAGGCGTTCCTTGAGCTCCGCCACGGAGAGTTTGGAGAGGTCTTCGCCTTCGTCAGCAGCCTCTTCTTCGTCTTCGGCGTCAAGGCCAAAGCCTCGTGGTTCGTGAACTTCAATGAAGGAGACTTTTCCGCAATCCACAGCGTCTCGAATGATGGTGACCAATCGGAACTTCATCATGGCAGCGTTGGTGTCGAAAAGCATGGTCTGAGGAATGGTGATGTTCAGGTCATCGCCATCAAAGGCCACGCCGAAATCACTGTGTCCGGTGTTTGACTCAAGGAGAGCCAAAACTTGCTCTTCTTTTCCTTCAACGACTTTGACGACTTTGAAGCTGTACTTCAGCGTCTTACCAGCCATAGGATGGTTGTAATCGACACGGGCACGGCCTGCTGCCAGGTAGGAAAGGTAGCCTTGGCGGTTACCGATGTTCACTGGGGCGCCGATGTAGAGGGAGTTTGGGTCCTTGACGGCACGAATGAGTTTGTCAATGCTGATCGTTTCAATCTGCTCAGGGTCTTTTTCACCGTAGGCATCGGCCGCTTCGATAACGACTTCGATTTCTTTGTTGGCTTTCGCATCAGCCAAAGCAGCTTCAAATCCGGGAATGAGGTTCCCGCCACCGACCACGCAGACCATGGGGGAGTAGGAGCGGCCTTCTTGATGCATCTCTTGCTCTTTCGCCACGTCTTCTCGTGTGGTCTCAATCAAGTCGCCGCTTTCGTTGTTGTAGAGTTCGTAATCAACGTGAACAATTGTTCCTTCTTCCATGGTATAGCCTCCAAGGGGATGATTCGGCGACCAGCCCCCCCTTCATAATTGCATTGGAGGTGGTCATTCTTCCTCAAGAGCAGGGATAGGCGCTTCCTTGCTGGATTTCGTGGTGCTTCCTGCCCCAGCGAAGGCCACCAATGCCATCCCAGCCATCATGGCGCACCAACCGGTCCAAACAAGGTGGGAGTGCGGCAGGTTGTAGACGGTCACGCGCACCAATTCAATGCCGTCGAGCCCATTTGCTCCTGCCGACGACATCAGCGCTCCTGCTTGGCTTCCATCAAAGATGAACACCACATCGCCAGTCAGCCGTGTGAGGGTGGCCACTTCAGACCGAGGGACGCCTTGGTCGTCAAACCGGAGCGTGCCGGGAATCACTTCCCCGATGAGGGCACCAACATCGTTTCCATTCATTTCGTAAACGGCGATGCGAACACCAATGAATCCGTCGCCGACCTCCAAGTCTTGGTTGTTCAATTCCAAGCCGATGAATTCCAACCCCAGCCCCTCGTGGACAATGATTTCATCCTTCACGAGGGAGATTCGATGACTGGCGTCGCCTCGATCGACTAAAACGGTGGTTGAGAGGTGCCCCAGTAAGAGCAGAAGCAGGCCGAAGTGAACCACATGGGCGCCCAATGGAATGCGTTTCCATGCGCCTTTTGCTCGGGCTGCCCGAAATTGCTCGACCACTTCCCTCCCCACCGGAGCCACTGCAAGCATCAGCATGGGCAGGGACATCCACACGATGTGACCCCTCGTCAAATGCTCAGACACCGACGCGGTTGCATCCCTTCCAAAAGCATCAGGGGCGAGCAGAAGGCCCAGAACGCTCAGGGCCAAGGCTCCACAGAGGAAGCGAAACGTGGTCATGGCGTTGTCCTTTCGTCGTGTGTAAGTGAACAATCCCGCACCGACGGCAGCGAGGAATGGTGCTCCGTAGAGTTCGTGTGCCTCAAAATTCACCGCATCGATGCTGGTAAGTAACAACACCCAGGTGAGAACCAGATAGAGGCTGACGATGATGACGCTGCCCCACAGTGCCACGCGCATCAGCCCTTTGCTTTCCAATATCGACGATGAGGCCCCCTCCTCTTCTTGAGGGGCGAGCAACCACGGTAGGACAAAGGCGACAAGGATGAACCCGGCTACTCCAAGGCTCAGCGCTTGGGACCACGCCAATGAAAGGCCCAGCATTACGCCTCCAGCCGCCCATGGCCACGCTTTGAGTGCATCATCGGCCCTGTACATTGGAACGAAGAGGACCGTGGCGGCCGTGGCAATCCACACATCGCTGGTCAGGGCATAAACGACGAGTGCAAACACGAGGTCCAGAGGTGCCGGTAGAAGGCGATGGTAGGCCCACGGCTTGGATTCATCTGAGGCTTGGGTTGGGCGACCCCGTCCCACCAACAACATCGGCAAAAAGAGGGGAACGACGAACAACACTTGAGGCACGCTGGTCCAAGATAACCCCTCTCCGTTGCTACCCGTAAAGAGCAAACAACCGAGGAGGGCAACGGCTGCAGGACTCGCCACGACCCATGCGTCGTTCAGTTTGAGTTGGCGGTTGGACGCCACCGAGCGTTGGACGGCGAGCCAACACCCAATGAGCATGAACATCCAAACCACGTAGGACATCACCTCGGTTCCTGCAGGATCGTCCCTTAGGACCATCAGCCGGCCAAATACATCGCTTGGAGGCGTGCTGGTGTCGCTGGTCACGAAGGTATGGACGGAAGAGGCCCATACGCCCCCCGCACGGGTGACGGTGGTGGCAAAGAGCGCCAGCATTCCGGTGACTAGGCCACCCCCAATCCATACCTCGGGGCGGACCTTTCCGGGGCGAGTGCGGAGGTGGACGAGCATAACAAGAGCCAGCCAGGGGAGGAATGAACCTGTTTCCACTGGATCCCAAGCCCAGTAGCCGCCCCAGTCGAGAATCAAGTAGGCCCACAACCCACCCAATCCGATGCCGAGCGTAGCCATGAGCAACCCCGGACGCGCAAGATGAAGCATACGTGGACCGAGTTTTTCCGTTTCGTTGGTGAAGGCGGCGGCCATGGCGATGGCCGTGAGGTGCAGACAGAGCGCATAGGTCAGAAAAATGAGTGGGGGGTGAATCACCATGAGATCCGTTTGAAGCAACGGGTTGAGTCCAGCACCTATGAAGAAGGCAGGTGTTTCCTTGAACGGGTCCAGTGAGAACGCGATGAGCAACAAGGTGAGGCTCATCAGGTGCATGATGCGGAGGCGCGTGGCTTGAGCGTCTCCTGTAGCTCCATCCTCACCGGGCAGTGGCCGCCGCCAGAGCCAGGCAACCAGCGACATCCACCCGAGCCACATGAGCAAAGGCCCCTCTCGGGCAGCCCATGTCGCTGCGAATCTGTATTTCAGAGGAAGGTCTTCTCCACCAAAGGCAGCGACGTGCAGCACCGAAGTGTCGTTGACCAAAAACAATCGAGCAAGCGCAACGAAGGGCAAAGCCAAGACAAGGTGAAGGGCGACGGAGAGGGTGGGTTGCTCTTCGTGCAGCCGTGGTTTCAGCATCAACCAACCGGTCGCGATGAGGGCCAACCACATCGTGAGCCCCCACATGGTGATTGGGGGAGGGGCGTCCCTCATGGCCTTTGCTCATTCGTCGTGGGCTAGAGTCCATTACCAGCCAAAGAATTTCGCTCGGGAATAGCCAAACGAGAGAAGCACAGAAATAACGCGCTTGGTCAACAACAACGGCCTTCGAACCAGGATTTTCAGACCGATGAAAGCCTTGTCAATTGGGCTCATGTTCCCGAGTTCGTTGGGTAGGAGTCGCGCCATGGCTGACATTTCATCATCGGTCAATTCGTACAGGGCCGTTTTGCCTTTCAGGATTTTATGGTAGGGCGGGAAACGCTTTTTCCAAGCTTTTTGGTAAGCCATCAATCGCTCTTCGGACAGGTTGTTTTCCTCAAGCGCTTTGGCCAGGGTTTGCGCCGCTTGCCTCCCCGACCACAGAGCGAGGTGGGTTCCGCCCTCAAACAAGGGAGAGGTAAAGCCAGCAGCATCGCCCACCAACATGATCCCGTCGCCAACGGTGGTGGTCCTTGGTCCAGAAATGGGGATGGTGCCTCCAAAGGGTCGAACTTTGATTCCTTCTTTTCGCCAGGGTGGGTTGACCGCTGGTTTCCCTTTCAGGTAGGTGTCTTCGATGAAGGATTCGAGGTACTTGATGGCGCCTCGCTTATCGGTGGTCACCAGCCCCACATTGGCTCTCCCTCCCTCTTTGGGAATCATCCAGACATAGCCATGTGGAGAGTATTTTGGCCAGAGGTAGAAATCAAGGTAGCCATCGTTGGGCACATCCAAGATTTCGTACTGGAATCCTGCGATAACCTCTACGTCGCCTCCCATGTCGAGGAATTTCGACGCCGCACCGGAAACTCCGGAGGCATCAATCACCGCTTTGCATTCGATGGGAAAGGCATCGCCCCGTCCTTCAAGTTTCCAATTGGAAAATTGATTTTCTGAATTGTAAATTCTCTCCATCCCGGTGACGCGGTGATGCAGATGCAACTCTGCACCTTTGGCCATGGCTTCATCGGCCAACCATCGTTCAAAGAGGTGCTTTTCGAGAACATATCCCTCCTCGGTCAGGAGTTTTTCTGTTCCATCCGGGAAAATCACGCGGATGCCTTTGACATCCAAGGCCTTGACGTGGTCGGGCAGTTCAAGGTCCAGGTTCTGAACAGCGAGGTCAGACAAACACTCGCCACAATGAACCGGCGTGCCTATTTCCGGGTCAGCCTCGAGAAGAAGCGTGGAGAGTCCGGCTCTGGCGGCATGCAGGGCAGCAGAACCGCCACCTGGGCCGGCACCGATGACCACAACGTCGTACATCTTTTCCTCCTCGGTTAGAAACGGGGCCACGGAAGCCCATGAAGGAAACGGTGGGACTTCATGGTGGTCGCTGGGGGAAACCAGCCAGCATACGGAGGTTCAAATCCAAGAAGCCACAGGGGTCACCGTGGCTTGGAAGACCTTGAGGCGCTGGGTGAACCATCTCGAAGCGGGTGGAGAGCTCTTGCGAATTGACCGACCGGTCGATGTCGTCTATGAAGCGGGCGCCATCGCTGACCTTCTTGTGAAAAATGACGGACCAGCCGTCCTCTTTGAGCAACCAAAGTTGGCCGACGGCTCCATCTCGTCCATTCCTCTCCTCATGAATGCGTTTGGAAGCCATGATCGGACGCTCAGGGCGTTGGGTGCGAGCCACGAAACAGAAATTGGCGACCGAATGGTCGCCATGATGAAGCCCGACATTGGGTTGTACATGCGCAAACCATGGAAAGGCCTCCCGTTGCTTCGAGACGCTTTGGCCATGCCGCCAAAGAAAGTTCGTAAGGGCAAGGGTCAGCGTGTTCGCTTGCCAAACGACCTGACCAAACTCCCCATTCCAAAGACGTGGCCAATGGACGGCGGACACTTCGTGACCCTGCCGTTGGTGGTCACCAAAGACTCGGACGGTGAACACAACCTGGGCATGTACCGGGCTCAAGTTCACAATGAAACCGAACTTGGTCTGCACTGGCAAATCCACAAGCACGGAGCGGAACACGCCGCGAAGGGTGAGCGAATGCCCGTAGCGGTGTGCATTGGTGGGCCTCCAGAACTTATTTTCTCGGCGATTTCGCCGTTGCCTGACAACCTCTCCGAATACCAGTTTGCCGGAATCCTCGGTCAGAAATCTCTCCCCATAACCAAAGCCCTCACCCAAGACCTCTGGGTGCCTGCTGAAGCCGACATCATCATCGAGGGCTATTGCGACCCAACCGAGACCAAACTCGAGGGCCCCTTTGGCGACCACTACGGCTTCTATTCATTGACAGGGCAATACCCTGTGTTGCACGTAACCGCCATCACCTGCCGTTCGGATGCGATCTTACCAGCCACCATCGTCGGACTCCCTCCAATGGAGGACGGCTACCTCGGGGAAGCGATTGGCCGTCAGTTTTCGCCGGTGCTCCAATTCCAACACCGTGACGTCAAGAGCGTCCACTTGCCATTGGAGACTGGCTTCCACAACCTCGCCATTGTTGCCTCTAAACAGCGCTATCCTCGCCAAGGTCGGAAAACAGCGCTTGGCCTCCTCGGTGCAGGGCAAATGATGTTTCTCAAGGTCATTGCCGCCATTGACCCAGAGCAAAACCCAAAGGATCTCGAGGCCTTCTTGGATGCCCTGAACGACAAGGTCGAAATCAGCGAAGACATCGTTGTTCTCCCTGGAATGGTGGCCGATGCTCTTGAGGCTGCCTCGCCGTTTGAGAATGTGCACGACAAATTGCTCATTGATGCAACGTCGTTGGTTCCTACCGATCCCCGTTCTTCCGATAAACCGCTGGAGGGGTCGTACAACCAACCAACTCCCGAGTGGCGTCAAGGAACGGTGGTGTCTGAACCGTTCACCGGATTGAGTGCTGTTGAGGCGATGCCGGACGTGCGCCAAGCTCGGATGCTGCGGGACAACATGCTCGTTGTTTCAACTTCCATCGACGGTACGCCAAGTCCCCGCACAGGAGAGCACGGCGGAAATGACGACCTTGAAGGTCAAAGAATTGACAAAATTATTCAATTGAGAAATTCAATTTGGCAATTGGATTCTGAAAAGAACCTCCGATGGTTGTTTATCACCAATGACGACCTCGACATGACCCACTCCAAAGCGCGTCGTCGCTTGCTTTGGCAACTGACCTCCCGCTTTGATGTCGGGCGTGGGTTGACCTTTGACGACGACCGTTCCCGTCTGTGTTGGGATGCCACCACGCCCATCCCCTCGGAAGAACACGGTGTTCGTCGATGGCCCGCCGTCACCCTCCACAATGAAGAAACGCTGGCCAAGGTCGCTGCTCACCCCGAACTCAAGAAATACGAATGGCCACCCCACCTTTCTTTTGGGGGCCCTGAGTGATGGACGCAAAACAGGTGCTCTCGTTCATCAAAATCGAACATACCTTGTTTTCCCTTCCCTTTGTCCTCATTGGGTACTTCATCGCTCTGGAACAATTCAACCTTGAACCGGGTCTTGACTTGCTATGGATTCTTCTCGCTGCCGTCGGTGCTCGAGGACTGGCCATGGCACTCAACCGCATTATTGACCGAGACATTGATGCGGCCAACCCTCGCACACAGGGGCGCCATCTTGCCTCGGGCGCTATGAGCCTCCAGACGGCGTGGACGCTTGCTGCCGTGTTCTTGATGATGCTCCTCATTAGCGCCGGCTTGCTCAACGTGGTTGCCCTCATGATGGCATGGTTACCCGTTCTAGCGTTCGTCATCTACCCGTACATGAAACGGTTCACATGGTTGTGCCACTTTTGGTTGGGCTTGTGTTTGGGTTTAGCGCCGGCGGGAGCATGGGTTGCTATCGCTGCTGATGTGCACGGTTGGGCCTCCATCACGGGTCAATTCTCAAACGGCACCGACTTCTTGTGGGCTCCAACCATCCTCCCCATCTCCATTGGTGTAGCGCTGTGGATTGCCGCTTTTGACATCAATTACGCACGGATGGACGTGGAGAGCGACCGTGAACAAGGCATCCATTCTTTCCCTTCTTCGTTTGGCGATGCAGCCACAACACGAACGACCGTCCAACTCTCGCTTCTTTGGTTTGCTTGCTTTGCTATTTCCGACCCCATGGATGGCGTTTGGTTTCTGGGGGCTGCCCTGCTGATGGCGCTCGCCAATGTTGCCGTTGTCTTGGGCATGAATCGTTTTGATGACTTTCAAACCGTGCTGTTTCGAGTCTCCATGCTGACTGGATGGGTTCTCCTTGGTGCGCTTCTGGTCGGTTTGGGCGGGAACATTCCCGGGACGTGTGAATTCATTCCGTTGCCCTCCCGCGTTGAGGAGTTTTGCCATTCTTTCTACAGGGTCTAGTGATATGCGCATTCACCGGAGACCGGTCGCTGGTTAACGCCTCTTTTCTCCCTTCATCCGGGTCAAACAGTTTATACCGATTCTGATGAAGGAGCCAGCATGCAAAGGCGTGCCATTTCCATGGTCTTGGTTTTCCTGATGGTCATGTTGCCCCTTTCAGTGGCCGTTCATTCGTTGAACACGGATGAATCCCACGCTTCTCTCCCCTCCGACATGGATATCGAACGAACCATCTCTCCCCTTCCCCAGCTCAATACCCCAGGCTTTCAGGAGGGCTCGGTGTACACCAACACCACCGTTTCCTCAGGCGGTGCCTTTACGTGCGCCATCATTTCAAACGGCTCGGTCATGTGTTGGGGTTATGGCTACAGTGGTAACCTTGGCAGTGGCGGCACAACAGACCTCTACAATCCAACACAAACCAGCAGCCTCGGTGCCGGACGCACGGCCGTGGGCATCGCTGCGGGAATGGATCACACCTGCGCCATCCTCGACAACGGGTCAGTGGCTTGTTGGGGATACGGGTATTATGGACAAATTGGCGATGGTTCAACAACCGATACCAGCACACCAACGTTGACAGATAGTTTTGGTGTTGGTCGCACAGCCGTGGCCATTTCTGCAGGAATGGACCACACGTGTGCCATTCTTGACAACGGCTCAGTTGCTTGTTGGGGCAAAGGCAGCTCGGGTCAACTCGGTGACGGTACGGCCATGAATCGACTCAGTCCAACGCAGACCAGTAACCTTGGTGCGGGGCGGACGGCCATCGCCATCGCCGCCGGTGATATGCACACCTGCGCCCTTCTCGACAACGGTTCGGTTGTTTGTTGGGGTGCTGGGTCAACCGGGGCCTTGGGGCGCGGCACAGCCACGAATTACCAAGTGACGCCCATGCTCACGGCAAGCCTCGGCACGGGCCAGCGAGCCGTGGCCATTTCAAGTGGAGAAGAGCACACTTGCGCTCTCCTTGAAAACGGTTCAATCTCGTGTTGGGGATACGGGGCGATGGGCGCTCTTGGAAACGGTGGCACGGCCGACAAGTATGCTCCAACCTTGACCAGCAGCCTTGGAACAGGACGAACGGCCGTCGGTCTTTCCGCTGGTTCGGCTCACACCTGCGCCATTCTTGACAACGGTGAAGTCGCCTGCTGGGGCGAGGGAAGCAACGGACAACTGGGCGAAGGAACCGGCTCTGATTCCACCACACCAATTGCCACGGCGGTTTTTGGTCCGAACCAAGTGGCGGCCGGCCTCTCCGTTGGTGGTGAACACACCTGCGTTGTGGATGCCTCGGGCGATGTTTCGTGCTGGGGGCTCGGTCAGTACGGACGCTTGGGCAACGGCGGGAACGGCATTGAAGCCACGCCAGCCGTCATCAACAATCTTGGTCCAGGCCAGACGGCACTTGACATCGCTTCTGGTTTTGCCCACTCATGTGCGGTCCAAGCTGACGGCAACGTGACGTGTTGGGGCGAGGGGAACAGTGGGCAACTTGGAAACGGAGCGACCAGTTCATGGTACACTGAATCCTCACCCATCTTGACCTCCAGCCTTGGAGCAGGACGAACCGCTGTGGCTGTCTCCGCTGGAAACGACCACACCTGTGCGATTCTTGACACGGGCTCGGTTTCATGTTGGGGGAGCGGTGGAAACGGACGACTTGGTAATGGAGCAGGTTCACAACAAACGACGCCGACCCAAACCAGCAGTTTAGGAGCAGGTCGAACAGCGGCCAACATCTCGTTGGGCGGCAGTCACACGTGTGTCATCTTGGACAACGGTGCCGTCTCGTGCTGGGGCGGAGGAGGCTACGGCCAACTCGGCAACGGAGCGACTTCTTCACAAAGCACTCCAACGCTGACCAGCAGCCTTGGAACAGGACGAACGGCCGTCGCTATTTCCGCAGGCAACCGCCACACCTGCGTTATTCTTGACAACGGCGCCGTTTCGTGCTGGGGAAGCAACGCTGACGGGCAGTTGGGCAATGGTGGGACGTCGTCTTCCTCAACACCGACTCTCACAAGCAGCCTTGGAACAGGTCGAACGGCCATCTCGATTTCGGCAGGCAACCGACACACCTGCGCCGTGCTCGACAACGGTGCCGTCTCCTGCTGGGGGCACGGGGGAGTTGGCCAACTGGGCAACGGTGGTACCTCTGACAGGCTCTCGCCCACGCTCACCAGTTCACTGGGAACCGGGGTTGTCGCCACAGAAGTCACCACCGCCGCATCTCATTCTTGCGCCCTCCACAGCACGGGTTCAGTGTCGTGTTGGGGTTTTGGTGGGTACGGTCAAATTGGCAATTCAGCCAACCAACAACGCAACACGCCGGCTCTCACCAGCAGCTTCGGTAGCGGCGTGGGAGCCACAGCTCTTGCGGCTGGATACGACCACACATGCGCTATGCTGTCAAATGGATACGTTTCATGCTGGGGGCTGGGAAGCAGCGGACAAATTGGCAATGGATATTATGTCAATCGAAATTCACCAACCCCAACAAACAGTTTTGCCAGCGGGGAGATCGCCGCCCTTTCTGAACGAGATTTTGATGGAGACGGGGTGCTGAACATTTTCGAAAGCAACCTCTGTCAACCGGGCACCTATGAGCCCTCGACGGCTCCTTCAACCTGCGTTGACGCTGATGCCGGACATTTCGTTAGCTACTCGGGTCAAACCTCTCAGACCCCTTGTCCGGTCGGCACCTTCCAACCCGACACCGGCCAAACATCGTGCGATGAGGCGCAACCCGGCCATTTTGTCGATTTAGAGGGCCAGTCAACGCAAACACCGTGCATTGCAGGAACCTACAATCCAAATTCGAGATCGGAGACCGTTGATGCTTGCATTGATGCAGACCCTGGATACTACACTTCACTTCACGGTCAATCAATTCAACAGCCTTGTCAGTCGGGCACATACCAGCCTCTGGAAGGCCAGATAGGGTGCGATGATGCGACCCCCGGACATTTTGTTGCCCTCTCTGCCCAAACCAGTCAAACGCCATGCTTGGCGGGCACTTACCAACCCGGTTATGGCCAGGAATCTTGCCTTGATGCCGATGAAGGCCATTATGTGAATCAACCTGGACAACCCGACCAAGAAGCCTGTGAGCCTGGTACCTACCAGCCATTGAAGGGGCAGGAAGATTGCTTTGATGCCGACCGCGGGCACTTCGTCGATGAAACCGGCCAGACAAGCCAAACCCCGTGCGGGCGGGGCACATACAACCCAAGCACGGGCTCAAGCAATGCTTCGGAATGCCTTGACGCCTCACCTGGTTATTACGTGGACGAAACGGGCCAAGCCAACCAAAGGCCGTGCGATTACGGAACCTTCAATCCAAACAGCGGTTCGCAAAATGAAGCCGATTGCCGATTTGCAGACCCGGGACATTATGTGAACAACTTGGGGCAAGCAAATCAGACCCCATGCGACGTTGGAACGTACAATCCCCTTTCCGGCTCTACTTCTCGCTTTGACTGCTTGGACGCTGATGCTGGGCATTATGTCGGCCAGACTGGGTCAGCGAATCACACGATGTGTGAACTTGGATCCTATCAGCCGTTAAAGGCTCAATCTGAATGTTTGTTGGCTGAGCCTGGCTCGTACGTTCCCCAGCGTGGACAATTGAGTCAAACACCGTGCGTCGAAGGTACGTATCAACCTCTTGAGGGACAGAGCCGATGCGATGACGCCGATACAGGGCATTATGTGGACACGGCCCAAGCGGTGGTTCAGGTTCCGTGTGCTGAAGGCTCTTTTCAACCGTCGAGCGGTCAAACCTCCTGTGTGTCCGCCGATGCGGGCCACTACGTGGACCAGCTCGCTCAATCAGAACAGGTGGCCTGTGAACCCGGCACCTACAACCCACAAACGGGTTCCACGGAGGCTTCCGCTTGCCAAGCTGCCGATGTAGGGCATTACGTGAACGAAAGCGGACAAGTTGGACAAACGCCGTGCGTACCGGGAACCTATCAAAACATCACAGGGTCTTCATCGTGCGTTGAAGCAAGCATTGGTTTCTATGTCCCCGTTGAGGGCGCTACAGAGCAGACACCATGCCCTTACAAGACCAGCACCGTCTCCACCGGTTCATCCTCTCAGGCTCTTTGTATCCTCGACACCGATGCCGACCTTTTGCCTGATGAAATTGACACCGATGATGACGGGGATGGAACGCTGGACAAGGACGATGCTTTCCCACTTGACGACAGTGAAGACAAGGATTCCGATGGTGATGGACGAGGTGATAACATGCAAGCAGCTGCAGAAGCCAAGCAAATGAAAATGATGCTCATCATTGGAGGCGTGCTTTTGGCCATCGTTGTTGCCGTTATTGCCGTGCGCTCTCGGAAATCAGAGGAGGAAGAAGAATGGTTCAAAGAAGAATACGATTTCTTTGAATCCGAGACCAGTAACCAACCATCAAGCCCTCCACCAACCGAAACTCCACAGCGAGTGGCGGTATCCTTCGTGGAGCGATGGGAAGACCTCCCCTCCGGGAATTGGCTCGATAACGGCGAGGATGGGACAAATTGGTACCTTGATGACGACGGTAACCACTGGCATTCCACCGAAGGCGGCTACAAGATTTGGGAAGAGTCGTGAGGGTGAACCCTTCGAACTCGCTGGTGAAGGTTCTTGAGCCGACTTGAGAAACAGGGGCTATGAACCCTATCGTCGCTTCGCTGCTTGAGTTCAACCACGCCTTTGAAATTCCGAAACTCGACACACCGGGTCTCGGCCCTGACGAGTTGATTGAGTTGCGCATCAAACTGCTCACCGAAGAGGTGCAAGAGTACGCAGAGGCGGCTCGTGCTGGTGATTTGGTGGAGGTCTTGGACGCCCTTGCTGACATCGGCTACATTCTCGCTGGAACCATCATCAATCACGGCATGCAGGACATTTACGACGATGCCTTCAATGAAGTGCATCGCTCAAACATGGCCAAACTGGTTGACGGCAAAGTGATTCGGAGAGAGGATGGAAAGGTCCTCAAGCCAGAAGGATGGCAACCTCCGCAGCTTGCACAATTCCTTCCTGATGGTGCGTGAGTTCACTCACATGGTTTCATGAACAATGAGGCCTACCCCTTTCCATGAGCCGTCCTGTTGCGTTGGTGACCGGTGGAGGTCGTGGCATTGGTGCTGCCATCTCCGACCGTTTGGCTGCCGATGGCTATGATGTGTTGCTGACGTACAACCAATCCTCAAAACCTGCCGAGATGATCGTTGATGCCATTCGTGAACGTGGCGACGATGCACTGGCGGTCAAGGTGGATTGTGCCGATCTCGGCGAAGTGGGGCTCCTGGGGCAGCATCCGTGGATGGAGCGAGGCATCGATGTCTTGGTGCTCAACCATGGCGTCTACAAGCGTGTTCAAGGCCATGCGATGACCTTGGATGATTTGACGGCGACCATGAAAACCAATTTCGAAGGCGCAGTAGCTGTTTGGAAGGCTGTTCAAGCCCACCTTACCGACCATGCTCGAATGGTGGTTGTGGGCTCACAATTGGGCACACGTGGCTCACCTCATGGCGCCGACTACGCCGCCTCAAAAGCGGCGCTTTCCACTTGGGCCCGGTCCCTCGCTCAATCGGTTGGCCCCGAAGGCAAGCGAGTAAACATCCTCGCCCCTGGTTATGTTGACACCGACATTCTTGCGGGAGACAGTCCAGAAAAGCGGCAACAACGGGAACAGGAGGTGCCGCTTCAGCGCGTGGGTTCACCCGAAGACATGGCGGCAACCGTATCGTTTCTGGTTGGGCCGGACTCTGCCTACATAACTGGAGCCATTCTTCATGTGAATGGTGGACTTTATCTCCCCTGAAGCGAACAACTCCGTTGGTGAAGGCATGGTCAACGAATGGGACGATGAAGGTTCATTTGAGGCCATGGCGGACCAGCCTCTAAACGAGGTTGATCTCGCTCAACGCAATCCCTTTGACCTCTCCAAAGCGCTTGAAGGTGCGGCTTTGGAAGCCTTGAATCCAAGCGTCAAACGTTTCCGGCTGCACGCCGAGTTTCAGCCGGAAGGTGACCAACCAAAAGCAATTGGAGATTTGATTTCTCAATTGGAAAATGGCCAAGAACGATGTGTGTTGCTTGGCGTGACGGGCAGTGGGAAGACCTTCGCCATGGCCAACATCATTCAGCACCTGAATATTCCAACCTTGATCATGAGCCACAACAAGACCCTTGCTCGGCAGTTGCATCAGGAAATGGTGGGCTATTTTCCTGAGAATGCTGTCGAATATTTTGTCTCGCATTACGACTATTATCAGCCAGAGGCCTACCTCGCCAAACGGGATTTGTACATCGACAAGGAACTCAGTATCAACGAACGCATTGAACAGGAACGGTTCGCCGCCGTAGCGTCCCTTGTATCCCGTCCTGATTGCGTGGTCGTATCATCGGTCTCATGCATCTACGGGCTGAACCCTCCTGAAACGTTCCTCGAGTACCATCTTCGGTGCCATGTTGGCCAGGCCATTGAGACGAGCGACCTTCTCCGGGAATTGATTGAACTCCAATACCGTCGTACGACGACCGACCTCAAGCGAGGCGAATGCAGGGTGCGGGGCGAGGTTGTGGACATTTGGATGCCGAGCCGAGATGACCCGCTTCGCATTGTGTTCGACCTTGACGGCATCAAAAGCATCCAAATCTGTGATCCTGTGACTTGGGAGACACTTGACGAGCTGGAGGAGGCCTGGATTCACCCAAAGGAATTCTTCATGACCAGTCCCGAACGTTTCGAAGCGGCGCTTGAATCGATTGAGAATGAACTGAACCAACGAACGAAATGGTTCGCCAAGCAAGGCAAAGAATTGGAGCGCTATCGTTTGGAACAGAAAACGGAGTATGACTTGGAAATGCTTCGTGAAATTGGACACTGCCAGTCGGTGGAAAACTACTCGCTTCACTTCGATGGCCGAGAGCCGGGACAACGGCCGTATTGTCTCCTTGATTTCTTTGCAGCATGCGCCAATCAATTCCATGGCGACCCGCAAAAATTCCTTGTCATCATGGACGAGTCCCACGTGAGCCTTCCTCAGGTCGGTGGCATGTACCACGGCGACCGTTCCCGAAAAGAGAGCCTCATCACCCACGGTTTCCGACTTCCAACCGCTGCAGACAACCGTCCACTGAAAATCCCGGAATTCCAAAGTCTCGTGCCTCAGATGGTGTATGTCTCTGCCACGCCGGGTGAACGTGAACTTCGGCATTTGTGTGAAATCACCGGTCAAACGGTCCCCAACGGTTTGTTGCATTCACCTTCGGGGGGAGGAGCAGGGGAGCCGGATTTGGCGAAGAAGCACCCTGAAGCGGAATCGATGTACGATATGTTGCAGAACATACAGGGCATTGCGAAAATGGAACTCCGACCAACAGGACTGCTCGACCCAGAGATTGAGGTTCGTCCAACAGCGGGTCAAATCAACGATTTGTTGACCGAAATTAATGCACGCATTGAACGGAAAGAGCGCACGCTTGTCACGGTCATGACCATCAAGTTCGCTGAGGAGGTTGCGGCCTACCTCAACCGAATGGGCGTCAAAGCGCATCATTTGCACTCAGAAATTGATACCATTGAGCGTACTGAAATCATCAATGCCCTCCGATGGGGTCACATCGACGTCATTGTCGGCATCAATCTCTTGCGTGAAGGGCTTGATATTCCTGAGGTGAGCTTGGTGGCTATCTTCGATGCTGATCGGCAAGGGTTCCTCAGAAATGAACGCAGCCTCCTGCAGACCATCGGAAGGGCTGCGCGCAATCAGCACGGTAAGGTGTTGCTCTACGCTGATGGTTTCTCACCGGCGATGGAGGCGGCCATTCGTCAAACTTTGGAGCGTCGGCAACGCCAAGACGCCAACAACAAAGCCTTGGGTATCACGCCCAAGACCATCATCAAAGCATTGCCCGCCATGGGCGAGGCAGAGGATGCCACCATCAGTGGAACCACCACATCCAGCGATGGCAAGCGCCGTCTCATCGCGAAAAAGGGAGGGCGTAAGGACGGCGATTGGGCTCAACGCCTCCGTCTTGGCGCTGGGGCGTGGAGTTCAACCGAAAATGACGATAAATCAATTAGAAAATCAAATTCTCAATTGACATATGATGAGCCTGATGACGTGGCGGCAACCCTCTCACCCGATGAGCGAGTTGCCCTCATGGAAGAGCTCCGAAAAGCGATGAACGAGGCTGCCAAAGACCTTGATTTCGAAGAAGCGGCGCGATTACGGGACCGCATCCATGAACTCGAACATTGGACTGACTAACGGAAGCGAAAGAAGGGCGACCTTCATGAAGCAAAGCCGGTAGGTCTTCCCATGGCCGTTGACCCTGAAGCCTTTGATGTCCCCGTTGTGGACTACGATTTCACGAAAGCGACTTCTCCTCGGTCCTTGATCGAGCAAATGGCTCAAGCAGGGGGCTTTACCGCCACAAAATTCGCCGAGGCTCGCAGCATTCTGTCCGACATGCGAGCAGAGGTTGATGCCGTCGATGGCGATGCAAGTCGGGTGACCAATTGGCTCTCCTTTCCTGCATGTTTGTGTGCAACGGGTACCCGTGGTTTCTTCGTTGAAGCCATCAAGCGGAAGATGTTCAATGTGGTGTCAACGACCTGTGGTACGCTGGATCATGACATTGCCCGCGCCTACAAACACTACTACCATGGCTCCTTTGAACTGGATGATGTCGAGCTTGGCCAACATCAATTGATGCGACTCGGCAATGTGATTGTTCCAAATGCTTCCTACGGTGAAATCATCGAGGCCGTGGTTCTCCCGGTGCTCGAGGACATTTACAACGACCGCTTGGCAGAAACCGGAAAGACCGGTGCGGATGCATGGATTGGATTTGGTTCAATCCACCTTGTCTGGGAACTTGGAAAGCGTATTGGCACACCCGATTCGCTGATTTATTGGGCGGCCAAGCACCAAATCCCTGTGTGTATTCCAGGGATTACTGATGGCTCCATTGGTGCGCAGTTGTTCATGTTCCGCCAAAAACACCGGGATTTCCATCTTGATACCCTTGCCGATGAGCAAATCATGAGTGACTTGACTTGGGACGTCGAAGTGTCCAATGCATTGATGGTCGGCGGTGGCATTTCCAAGCATCACGTGATTTGGTGGAATCAATACCGAGGCGGTCTTGACAGCGCTGTGTACATAACCACAGCTCCTGAACACGACGGCAGCCTTTCCGGCGCACGCCTCCGTGAGGCGATTTCCTGGGGCAAGATGCGTCCTGAAGCCCCTCATGTCTGCGTGGAAGGTGATGCAAGCCTCTTGCTTCCTTTGCTTGGGGCTGATTTGTTCAGCGAACCTCACGAAGAATAAGCCTCGTCCAAATTCGCGATCACGACCATTAGACTTCGTCGCAACGGTGTTGTGGGCCTCCACCCCTCGCCGGTTTTGGCTTCAAGGAAAGCATGTGTGGTCGTGAGTGACGGCCGCTGGCGTGTTTGCTCGACTGCGCCCACTTCAACCACGGCGACTGAGGGGATACCTTTGGCTTCCAAATGCTCAAATTCAAACCGCCCCGTCTTGCCAGCATTTGTACGTTGGAAGAGGGTATCAAACTCTCCCCATGTCGCTTCCATGGTCCATGTTCTTCGACCTGCAAGGTTGTAGACGGTTGCTTCTGTTTCTCCTTTGAGCAGTTCAATGATGGCGGGGACGACGTCGTTCACATCGCACCAATACCGAGGGCGCTGTTCCAGCATGGGTGTCCCGTTGTCCCGACTTGCTTTCATCCAGGAGAGGAACATGCGTTCGTCATTGGAGTTTGGCAGGGGAGGGAGGAGGTCGTGAAGGCGAACGTGACAAGCGTTTGTTTTCAGCGAACCATCGACGGGACCAGTGCCGATGATCATGTGTCGTGCATCGACAGGTATCGTTATTTGAGGGGCTTCGCCTTCAATTTGCAGATAGTCCATGGTTGAATTGTGTACATCGTAGGCCTGGAGCGCCGAAGGAAAGGCAGCAAGAACGGATGCATATTTCTTCACGAGCTCACTCATCGCGGCGGGGGGTGCGTGGAACACAACGCCTTCCATCATGCCACGGGAAAGGATGGCTTGGGCGATGGGGTGCCCTGGATTGACCAGGACGCAAGCGGCGCTCATGCCATCGGGAGAAGGGCCTGATTCTTCAACACTCGCGGGCGCCCCTCTTTGTGGTTTGACAAAGGAATGGTTGAGGAAAAAGCATTTTTTATCTAATTTTCAATTGAAAAATCATGATTTGATACGAAATCTCGTTCTCCAGGGGGCGCTCGACATCTCTGATCGGTCAAGTCATTGAATTCAATTGGATAAGCGTTCGATGGAAAATAGAATTCTGATTATTTTTCTATTGAAATTACGCGCGTTATGCGACATTGAAAAATGAATTATTTTCTATATTTCAATTGGTTGACCCAACAATTATGCGTCAAATACAATTGGAAATGATATTTTATGTGGCGAAGATTATATTAGGTGCCGAGGTGGACATTGGGGTAAGCCGAACAAAAATCGGCAGGAGAGATGGGAAATGAAAAACACAGATTACGACATCCAGGAATTGATCCAACGGGATGTTTATGTCAACGATACAAAAGTAGGAACGATTGTGGGTGAGCGACATCACCCCAACGAGGCCCGCGTGAAATCCATGCGAATTCAAGTGGCCCCGGAAGTTGCTGACGAATACATGAGAAAGCCAGCGGAATTGGCGCCGCTACCCAAAGAACTGGTGCACAGCATCCGTGGCGATGGGACCGTGAAGCTGTCAAAGTCGATGCGTGAACTCCAACGCCGGTGGCGAAACACGGTTCGAATTGACGAGAAACTCTACGCACCTGATGAAATGCTGGACCGAGCCGTCTTGGACAACCAAGGAGAGGAAATCGGCGTCATTACAGGACTCTTCCGAGTCAAGCGCACGTACAAAGGCGTCATCGTGACCACGCGTATGCGCATGCAAATGGAATTCGGTGTCGAAGAACAAATCCGCATCCCAATCACAGCTCTGGCTCGTACCCGTGAGCGATTGGATGAAGTGGTGCTCTCCCGAACCTTCGAGAAGGTCATGCAGTTGCCGTCGTACATCACGATCAACAGCATGGAAGAAGAGTGATTGTTCCGTTTACAGCACACCGTTGGTGAGCCGTCATGCTTATGACGGGGCTTCAGGTCGGCGAGTCTGTTTACCCTTGCGCGGGTGGCTTAGTCGGTTAGAGCACCCGGCTGATAACCGGGAGGTCGCAGGTTCAAGTCCTGCCTCGCGCACCATCCGTACCTTTCATGGCGTCTCGCAAAGAACATGAAGGGTCAGCCGTTGGATGTGACCAAGGGGATTGGCATGGTCGTCGTATCGGGGAGCAACGCAACCACCATGGCCGCAGAACTTGCCGAATCCTTGGGTTGGGATCACCACTCTCTTGAGACACGAAGGTTTCCTGACACCGAGGGATACATCCGTATACCGACCGAGACCATCGAAGCGCTCCGAAGCGAGCCAGTGGTCCTTGTTTCCAACACCTTCCCAGACTCGGGCATTGTCGAGACCTTGTTGATGTTGGATGCCATTCAAGACGTTCGCGAAGGCCGTTTGCAAAATCTACGAGAAATCGGTCCTCAGACCCTACCTGGCGTTGGAAAAGGTGTGATTTTGGCCATTCCGTATTTTGGCTACTCTCGTCAAGATAAGCGGTTCAAGCCCGGCGAGTCTATTTCCGCACGGGCCATCGCTGAAATGTTGGCGACGCGCTGCGACGGGATGGTTCTGCTGGACCTTCACGCTCCGGCCGTGTTGAGCCAACTCTCCGTTCCAGTTGCTTTTACAACGGCCATGCCAGAACTCGCCAACCATCTGAAAGAAACCGTTGGCCCCGATTTTATTCTCTCTCCCGACAAAGGTGCCATTGACCGTGCCTCAAGCGTCGCTCAACAAATTGGATGTGAATTCTCATATCTCGAGAAGACGCGAATTGATGCCCACACCATCGTGCACAAGGCAAAGGATTTGGATGTCGCTGGAAAATCGGTTGCCATCGTCGACGACATGATCGCCACTGGAGGTACAATTTGCCGAGCTGCTGAAGCGCTTCGAAGCCAGGGAGCGATTCAGGTTCACGCAGCGTGCAGCCATGGTTTGTTCACCGGCGGTGCCATCGCTCGTCTGCTCCGCTATGTGGATGGCGTTCATGCGACGGGTTCTCTTCCCAACGCAAGGGACCTCATTTCTGGTGGTCCGGCGCTGGCCCGAGGCGTTGAGCAAGTGATGGGCGAACTTGGCTTGATGGAATGAAAAGAGCGCCCTGCTCTTCATTTTCGACAATGGCCCCCAAAATCAACTCCGATATGGGTTCCGTTGTGTTTATATTCGCGAGGTCGTGCGGAGGGATGCCCCTATCATGAGGAAGGAGAGATTCCAATGAGTGTACACGTGCAATATGAAACCCCAGAAGACCTAGCAAACAAGATTTACGACATGATTGACCTCAACAAGAACGGTCGTGTCAAGAAAGGAAGCAACGAAGTGACCAAAGCCGCCGAGCGCGGTACGGCCCAGTTCATCATCCTCGCCGAGGATGTTAACCCACCAGAATTGCTTGCTCACATTCCCTTGATTTGCAAAGAGAAAGGCATTCCCTTCGGCTATGTCCCTAGCCAGCAATTCCTTGCCAAGGCCATCAACATGCCAAAGGACACCTCCGCAGCTTCCGTTGCCGTCATGGAAATCAACAAAGGTGCACAAGAGAAATTCCACGAAGTTGTTGAGGAAATCAAAGTCCTCATGAACAACTGAATACCCACACGAGATGATCAACATGAGTGAAGAACTTGGTGGATGGCCAGCAGAAGTGGTCGAAATTGTCGGACGAACCGGAATGACCGGTGAAGCCACGCAAGTCAAGGTGCGAGTCAACGATGCTCCAAACCCCCGGGACGTCGGCCGAATTATCAGCCGAAACGTCGTCGGACCCATTCGAGTTGGCGACATTTTGATGCTCAAGGATACGGGCCGTGAAGCCCGCAAGCTCAATGCACGGTGATGCCACATGCCAGAACGACGTATTTGCAACTTTACGGGTGAAGAAATTGAGCCCGGTACCGGTATGATGTTTGTCCGCAAGGATGGTAGTGTTCTTTGGTTCAAGAGCAGCAAAGCTCGCAAGAATCAACTCCAACTGAAGCGCAACGCTCGACGTGTCAAGTGGACTCGCCACTACGTCAAGGGCGGCATTCAGTGAGTGCTCGGCAAGCGAACAGCCTTACAGCAACGCCCATAAACGGGTCACATTTGGGTTGGCATGGTGAACACCATGGAAACGACCTATGTTATGATCAAACCCGACGGCGTACAACGAGGACTAATCAGCGAAATCATTGGCCGCTTTGAGCGAAAAGGACTCAAATTGGTCGGCTTGAAAGCCATGGTTCCAACTGAAGAAATCGCTCGTACCCATTACGATGTTCACAAAGAGCGCCCCTTCTTCCCCGGCCTGATTAAATTCGTCACCTCCGGGCCCGTGGTCTGCATGGCCTGGGAAGGCGTTGAAGCCATCGCTGTCGCTCGAAAACTCATCGGAGCAACCAACGGTCGTAATGCTGACCCCGGGACCATCCGTGGTGATTTCGGCATGGACATGGGTTACAACATGATTCACGGATCAGATGCCCCAGAGACGGCTGAATTTGAGCTCGGTCTTTGGTTCCCCGAAGGCTTGATGTCGTGGGAAAACACGATGGGCGCCTGGGTTTACGAGTGAACCCTCATAACACCTTCATTTCGGTGGGAAGGCCATGACCGTTGACGAGGTCGCTGAATCAGATGACGCGCCAGCGGCTGAGCGCGGCCATAACCGCCAGCCAATCGTCTCCGTTCTTGGCCATGTTGACCATGGAAAGACAAGTCTGCTCGATATGGTGCGCTCCATCGGGAGCCAACGACAAGCCAGCGTGATGGATCGCGAAGCAGGGGGCATTACTCAGCACATCGGAGCCACTGAAGTTCCGGCTGATGTCTTGAACGAAACATGTTCAGCCATGCTGGGTGGAAAGAATTTCAAATCTCCCGGATTGTTGTTTATCGACACACCAGGCCATCATTCCTTTGCTTCATTGCGCAACCGCGGTGGCTCTGTAGCCGACATTGCCGTCCTGGTCGTTGATATCATGGAAGGCCTTCAACCGCAGACCATTGAATCATTGAACATACTCAAAGAAACGAAGACGCCCTTTGTCATCGCTGGGAACAAGGTTGACCGCCTTCACGGTTGGCGTTGCGAACAAGGTCGTTCATTCATTGAATCGTTTCAAGCACAGCGGGAAGATGTTCGGGACTTGTTTGAAGACCGGTATTGGAAAACCGTTGGTCAATTCTCTGAACATGGATTCAACCTCGAGCGGTACGACCAGATTCGTGATTTCCGTCAAAACGTGGCCCTTGTCCCCATGTCGGCCAAAGAAGGTGAAGGCCTCCAAGATTTGCTCGCCGTCACTGTGGGTCTTGCTGAGCGGTTCCTTGAGGACCGGTTGACCGATACCTTGGGCCCAGCTCTAGGCACGGTGCTGGAGATGAGGGACGAGGTAGGGATGGGAAAGACCCTGGACATCATCCTTTACCGGGGTGGCCTCAGTGTTGGTGATACCATCATGCTTGCAGGACAAGACGGGCCGTTTACAACCCACATTAAGGGCCTTAAGCGGCCTCAAGGAATGGCAGAGATGAGAGACGCTGGAAAGCGATGGGTCAACTTTGACGCCGTTGAAGCCGCCTGCGGCGTGAAAATCGTCGCTCCAAAATTGGAGGCTACCATCGCTGGAACCACCCTTCATGTCGCTAACACAGAAGAGGAAATCGAACGTGCTGAAGAAGCCATTCGAGAGGAATGGCGTGCTGTATTCAACGCCATGCCCGTCATGTGCTCGTCCTGCAGCGAGATTTTTGCTCGCCAAGATTTTGCCTCTCACACCGCTTCCGGTCCGTGCCGCGGAGCAGAGGAAGACCGCACGGGCGTCGTGATCAAAGCGGACACCGTCGGAGGTTTGGAGGCCTTGGCGTTCGAACTTCACCAGCGAAACATTCCCGTTCGCCAGGCCACGGTCGGCCCGGTGAACAAGAAGGATATTCTCATGGCCCAATCCGCTTCAGACCCACTTCAAAAGGTGATTCTAGGCTTCTCCACCAAAGCCAACACCAGCGATGTTGCGCAACAACTTGAGGGCGACGACGGAGACGTGAAATTCATCTCTGGACCGATTATCTACCACATCATGGATGCTTTCGAAGAATGGCAAGATGCGACCAAAGCGCTCATCGAAGAAGAACAACGAGAGTCAATTGTTTACCCCGGCAAGGTGCTTTTTCTCAAAGACCATACATTTCGTGCCAAAGGTCCGGCCATTGTTGGCATGCGCGTGCTTGGTGGCCGCATCCACGTAGGTCAGCGTTTGATGAAGCTCGATGGAACACCCGTGGGGCAAGTCAAGAGTTTGCGGACCCGTGCGAGTGAGGATGTCAAAGAAGCGATGCAAGGAGACGAGATCGCTGTAGCGGTTCAAGGCCCAACCGTCGGCCGACATATCGAGGAACTTGACGAATTCTATGTCGATGTCCCCGAACGACACGTCAAGCGCTTGAAGAAGGTGGATTTGTCGCCTGTTGAAGAGGAAATTTTGGAAGAAATTGTTTCTCTTCACCGAAAAGACAACCATTTCTGGGGCCGCTGAGGTCCGGATGACTTGAAGTATGGATGAGCATTTTTAGAAGAGAAAGCGCACACATTCAAATAAGATATGAGCAGACATTCTTCTTGCGAACGAGGTGTTTTCATGGAAGCAAGTATGCAAGGAGGCGCCGGTGGCGCTCGCACCCAGGATTTGATTGCGACCGTTTCTGCCATTTCCAATAGCCTGATGAATGAAGTCAGCAAGGTTATCATCGGGAAGAATGAGAATCTGCGTCGAGTAACCGTTGGTATTCTGTCCAACGGTAACATGCTGCTTGAAGACTTCCCTGGATTGGCCAAGACGTTGCTTGCCAACACCTTCGCCCGCGCCCTTGGATGCAAGTTCAAGCGTGTTCAATTCACACCCGACTTGCTTCCTTCGGACATCATGGGGACCTACATGTACGACCAAAAGGCTGGAGAATTCAAACTCCGAGCCGGTCCTTTGTTCTCCAACATCCTCCTCGCTGACGAAATCAACCGTGCTCCTCCCAAGACGCAAGCGGCTTTGCTTGAAGCCATGGAAGAGAAGCAGGTGACCATCGAAGGAATCACTCACAAATTACCGGCCCCCTTCGTCGTTATTGCTACACAGAACCCGATTGAGCAGGAAGGTACCTACCCGCTTCCGGAGGCTCAAATGGACCGTTTCCTCATGAAGATGAGCATGGGCTATCCTGACCGCGCCGAGGAGAAAGCCATCCTCGCACGCCGAAAACTACGGGGACAGGACGAACACATCGTTGAACAGGTGACCTCCCCAAAGAAAGTCGTCGCCATGCAAAAAGCGCTGGAAACCGTCCATGTCGACCCAGCCATCCTCTCCTACATCATCGAAATCGTGCAGCGCACCCGTGAAGATCACCGCGTCATCAACGGTGCCTCCCCGCGTGCCAGCCAAGCCCTGTTCAAGACCGGGCGTGCGGCAGCGGCCGTCGCTGGGCGCAATTATGTGATTCCCGATGATATCAAGGGCATCGCCCTCCAAATCATCTCGCACCGCATTAACATGAAACCCGAGGCCAAGATTCGAGGGATTACTGGCATGCACATCGTGCGGAAGATTCTGTCCGAGGTCCCTGTCCCAGTGATTCAACCTGCCTGATGCATGGGTCTATGATGCCTGCATTGAAAGGGGAGGTCATCTCTGCTGAGTATGCCGGAGGCTTGCCACCATGAACCCCTACAAGATGGTCATCGCTGTTGCGAACCAAAAAGGCGGTTGCGCTAAGACCACCACGGCGGTCAACGTTGCCGCAGCGCTGGCCAAGGGTTCCCGCCGCCAAGGGCTCCCCCCCGCCAAGGTCCTTCTCATCGACCTCGACCCACAAGGCAACTGCGCCACATCCTTCGGTCTTGAAAAGAAAAAAATCAAGAAGACGGTGTACGACCTTCTGACCAATGATTCAGGTGAAGAACTTCCACTCATGGAGGAATACCTCATTCCGCCCAGTGAAATTACCAAAGCCATGCGAGAGGCTTGGAGCAACCGAAATGGAGGAAAGAAAGTCCCAGAAACCATTGATGCCGGGCATTTGTGGATTCTTCCCAGCGACATTCATCTCTCGGGCGCAGAGATTGAATTGAGCCACAAGATTGGACGCGAAACCCGCTTGCAGGAAGCCCTGCTCCCCATCATGGATGATTTCGATTACATCATTATTGACACTCCCCCTTCATTGGGGCTTCTGTCCATCAACGCCATGTGCGCCGCAAACTGGGTGATGGTGCCGGTACAAGCGGAATATTACGCGCTTGAAGGTTTCAGCATGTTGATGAACTCAATTAAGATGATTCAACGACGAATCAACCGAAATTTGAAAATTTTCGGCATTGTCATGACCATGGTCGACGGTCGCTCAAAGTTGAGCACCTACGTCTGCGACCAAGTCAACAAGAAAATGCCGAACAAACTGTTCAACACCACCGTTCGACGCTTGGCCAAGGTGGCTGAAGCTCCGTGGAGCGGTGCCCCGACGGTCATTTTGAACAAGCCAACCAATTCTGGAGCGGGTGCAGGTAGCTTGGAATACTGGACCTTAGCAAAGGAAGTGCATCAACGCGTCCAGGAAGTCCGTCGGGAGTTTGGTGTGGTTGAAGAATCCCGGTTGAGGCGTGAACGAACCATTCGCTGACCTTTGAGGGGACAGTTATCCTCTCAAAACGGCCTCCCAAACCCTGAAACCTTTCGCATGGGTTAAGTATGGGCCGAGACCGAACACCCAATGGGTTAGGACATGACAGCAGAAGGGATGACTTCCGTGAGCGTGAGTTATGAGATTCGCCGACAATTGAACACCCTACGTACAACCGGTGGTCATCGCAGCGTCAACGATCTCTTGGGGGAGATGATTCGAACCCATAAAATGCTCAAGATGAAAGGTGAAATCGACACCCTTCGAGACCGAATGAAGCAGGCGGTTGACGTGGATGTTGAACACCTCGCCGAACGCCTCAACCTTGCCCCGTTCCAGGTTTGATTTCCAATGATGTCTTGGCGCCCTCCTGCCTATCGTTTCCGGGCAAAGGATCTCGTGAAGGCCCTGTGCAGTAACGAGACGGACCAGTCGCGTTTGCTTTTGGCAGCCGTTCAAGGGAAAGTCGAGTTGTTTGCCGACTCCATCGCATGGAACGGCTTTCTTTGGTTGGTCATGGATACCTGCAAAGTGGATGGAAAGCCATTGTACAGCGGTCAGGAACTCGGCGCCTTAAAGGCGAGTTTGCCCATCGTTTGGCTCTAATTCTTCCCGTACTTGGCCAGCCATTCATGGCCGTACCATCGCCATTGGTCCATGGTCCAACCATCGGGCAATCCACCCTCCGGAAGAGGTGGGGCCTCGTTTGGCATCTCAGCGCTTTCGGCCGGTGTGGCTTCGGAAGCAGGTGTGGCAGCAGGTTCTGCACCAACGCCAGCAATCGCTTCGATACTCTCTTCTTCGTAGGTCATTGAATCGGCCTCCTTGGTGGAATCGTCGCTCTTGATGGCCATGTCATCGAAGCCGTCCGCCTCTTCTTGTTCGAAGTTGAGTTGGTCCACATCGTCATCCCATGATGCATCAGAAATGATGCCTCCATCAGCAGAAAGGCCCCCTCGCCCTTCAAGGGCTTCAAGAGAGGCATTGGTTGATGCTCCCGGTCGCACGCCACCGTATTGTTTGGTGGTTGCAGCCGTCTTTCGTCGGTTCACAATGAACGCAACTCCCAAGATGAGGGCTGTGAGTCCAACGAAGGCCACAAGCCCAACGATGATGACCTGATTGAGGGTGTCTTCGTCAACCATGCCATCGCTGCTTCCACTCTTGTCCTCATTCTCTGAGGTGCTCCAAGCATTGTACCCAAGCACCAGGTTGCCTTCTTCTACCGTGCTGACGTAGGCTTGGTAGGCAGGATTATTCCATCCCATGCAAGCCTCTGAGGTGTCGTTTTTATCGTTGAGGCAGTGGTCCTGTTCGGTTTGAATGAAACCCTTGGTGTCGTCGTAGTCTGAATTTGAACCCACTCCGTCTCCATCGCCATCAAAATGTTCGTTCGGGTCGATGTCCATGAGCGGTGATTCTGTTCGGTCCACCCATCCGTCGCCGTCCTCATCAAGGCAACCATACGATGGAACTGAAATGTAGCCATTTGTGCTGTTCAAATCCGCTTGAACGGCTTTGGTTGAGGTTCCAAACTCCCACGGGCATGCATCTGGGCTTTGGCCATCAGAAGCGTCGCCGTAGCCATCTCCATCGCCGTCGAGCCATTGTGATGGGTTGTTTGGAAGGGCATCAGCGCCGTCCGTTATGGTCCAATTTTCATCGGGGTTGGAATGTCCATCGAGGTCGCTGTCGGGACATCCGTACCGGTCGATGCTGGAGAAGGCGTTGACGGTTGGGCAACTGTCCGGTTTGAACCCGTCCGGGTTGTCTCCGTAACCGTCTCGGTCCGTGTCGCTCCATTGCGAGGACTCCTGTGGGAAGACATCACCAAACTGGCCGTTGCTATTGTCTCCATAGCCATCGCCGTCAGCATCGGAATGCTGGTCAGGATTGTTTGGAAAGAGGTCAGGGTTTTCACCAGCTACGTTGTCGCCAAAACCATCTCCGTCGGCATCTGCCCATTGGGTCGGTTCGTTCGGGAAAGCATCGGGTTGGTTGCCGTTCGGGTTGTCTCCATAGCCATCGTCATCGCTATCAGCGGATTGCGTGGCATCCATGGGAAAAGGATCGTTGAGGTCGTTCACACCATCGAGGTCGCTATCGAGGTCAAAGTACCGAACCTTGGTTTCGGAGGGCAGGGCGCAAATCGCAAAGAATTGACCTGTAAATTCGGGGAGAACTCCGATGATATCTCCCGAAGCGGTGAATGTTTCAATGACCGTGAAGTTTGTCTTATCGAGGAAAGAAACTTTTCCTTGTTTGGCTCCAACGATGTACATTGAACCGGATTGGCCCAGATAGGTCGTTTGTTTGGTGTGACCTAGGCCGACGCTGGCTGAGGCCCAGGTGTCGGTGGCGTAGTGGTAGACTGTACCGCCAGTGGTTCCTGCCAAGAGCGTGGTGTTGTCGATTTCCTTGAGGGTCGACACGATTCCATTGGGCTCAGAGAGTGTATTGGTCAGCGAACCGTCGCTGGCATGGATGTAGATTTTCTTGTTGTACGAGGCCATGGCAAGCCGTCCATCATGAAGGATTTCGAACGATGAAATACCGGAAGAAATACTACTGCTGCTCACTCCGGTAAAGCCGGTCGTATCGTACTGATCGGCACGTCGCTTTCCAGCAAAGAAGGCGAGCCAAAGGTCCCCCTCTTGGTCCAAAACAGCATCATCAACGGGGTCAGGCGATGAGATGTTCCAGTAAATTGACTGTGTGCTCATCTGAACGACGTAGGCGCCACTGTCATGGGCTACAGAAACCAATTCCTGAGCTGGGTCGATTCGAGCTTTGTTTGCGCTCACATCCAAAAAGACGGTCCATTGTGTTGAGAGCACGCCGTTGGTGAAGCTGTTCACGCTTACGTTGCCTTCGTTGTCAACCGTGAGCACGCTTCCATCGTTGAGGGTGGCCCACAGGACGAGCGGCCGGTCCAGGCTGTCGGTTTGACCTCCATCCGTGAGCAGGGACAAATCTCCTGCAGCCGCACCCATGGTGCACTGGGTGCTCAGCAAGAAAACCACCACCAAGGCAAGCCTTCGGTTCATGGAGTCACCGAGGAACCCGTTAGATATGAACAGCGCGCTTTGGCGTGCAGATCGTGTGGGGCTCAATCCTCATCGTTTTCTTCATCGGTTTTCAGCTGCTTCACCGGTGTTTTTGAGACAGGAATGAGGCTTCCCTTCACCGGTCGTAGTTCAGCCGTCTTTGGCTTTCCGATGGACGGAGGGGGACCTCGTTTCTTTTTCGGCACCAGCATATGGCCAACCGGCGTAAGCGATGCCGTTCGTACTTCTTCTTCCTCCACCAGTGGTTGAAGCGTCCCACGAATGGGTCTGAGCATGGCGGTTGGGCGGGTCATGGTGGTTTTGGCTTCCACTTCTTCTTCCACCGTCTCTGTGATGGCAACCGTCTCTTCTTCCACATGTTCCACGACTTCGTCGGGTACGGTGGTTTCCTCGAGCATGTCCTCGCCAACCTCTTCCATGGCCGCTTCTTCTTGCGGAACGAAGGCAGGTGTGGAGATGGGCTGGCGCACGTTTCGCACCGGTTCAGACTGAGCGATGGGTTGGCGCACGTTTCGGACTGGCTGAACCTGGCCAGCCAACGGCCTTGCACTGGTCATTGGAGCTCTCATGTTGCCCAAACCAAGCCTTGGTTCATCCTGGGTCTGTTGACCCGCTAGACCACGCAGTGGGCGGCCTGCTGCTGCTCCAAGACCATCCGGCCGGGCTCCAAGCGCCGTGGGGTCCATGGCGCCTGCTCCAAAGGCAGCGGGGGCTTGTCCAGAAATTGATTGCATCCATTTCTGACGCTTCTCCGCACGGGTGTCGGTGGCTTGCAAGGCGCTGAATTCTTGTTCACGAGTACGAAGCTCACCTTCGCCGGCGTCAATTTCACCTTGAATTTCTTGCGAGACGGCTTCTCGCATCTTTTCCTCGGCCATTTCCTTGAAGGAATCCATTTTCTCGGCCAGTCCCTTGAGGCGGTCTCGAATCTCAGCCCGCTTAAGACCAAGTTGGGCCTCAATTTCAGCACGGATTTGTGCCTCTCGCTTTCGGACGTCAATGAGGGCTTTGTTGCGCATGATTTCCTCACGCTTGTCCAATTGGCGTTCAAGTTGCGTTGCAACTTCCTCTTCCTTTCGGGATTTGAAGTTCTGAAGGCGCTCTTCCATTTCGACTTCGAGTTCGAGGGCAGTCTCCTCTTTGAGGAGGTCAAGATCGGTTTCATGCGTCAACCGTTCGTTGCGAAGTTGTGCATCAACCTCGGACATGATGGCCTTACGTGCAGCGGCTTCTCGGGATTGGAATTCGAGGTCAAGGCGCTCGGTCCAATCCTGCTTACTAACGCTGTATTGCGCTTCAAGTTGCTCTCGTAGTTCGGCTTCTCGCTCGTACCTGTAGCGGGACAAACGGTTCTGAATTTCGGCTTCTCGTGCATGGCGGTAAGAACTGAATTCGTTCTCCTTGCGGTGCTCAAGTTCAACCTCAATCTCAGACTGTAGGCTGCGCGAGATATCGTCGATGGCTTTGCTGAAGGTGAGGTCGTACTTGGCCTTCAGGCGAGCTTTGCGTTCAGCCAGGCGGGTGGCTTGTTGCTCGTTGAGCTGTTGTTCAATCTGACCTCGAAGTTCATCGCGTCGCTTGGAGATGGCGAGTTCAACATCTTCCCGCATGCGTTCCTCAAGGTCATCGGTTTCCCGTCGAAGTTGCTGTTCAATATCGGATTGAAGTTGTTGGGCAATGTCCTCTTCAAGTCGGAGGCTTCGACGCTCGTATTCAACCTTGAGCCGGGCTTCACGTTGCTTGAGTCGTTGCCTCAATTGCTGTTCAAGACGGGTTCGAATACCTCGGCGGAGTTGTTCCTCACGCTCAGCCAACAGGGCTTCATGTCCCTCTTCCAAGCGGCCAATTTCGTGGTCTTCCATTTCAACGAAACGCTCTTCCATTTCATGTTCAAGATTGGCTTCTATGTCGCGAAGACGCTGTTGGAGAGCTTGGTTGTAATCCAAACGCAAACGCTCTTTTTGAATTCCAAGGCGTCGGTCATATTCCTGATGAAGTTGGGTTTCGATGGACGCCTTGATCTCAGCTTTTCGTTCCTCAAGGCGCTGATGTTGTTCAACATCGTGTTGCTCGTGAATGGCATTGATTTGTCGCTCGAGGCGCAAATCCAGTTCTTGACGGACGCGTGCCTCTTCGGCTGCCAACGCATCACGCTCCATGGTTTCCAATTCGGCTTCCATGGTTGTCCTGAGTTCATTTTCCAAAGCATCCAAGGTGAGCTCATGTTGGGTTGCCAAGTCTTTGGCAATGTTGGCCTTCATGGCCTCCACGCGTTCGGTGATGGCCTGTTGACGGAGCCTTCGCTCTCGTCGAAGGTCGGCTCGTAGCCTCTCTTCTTGACGGAACCGAGCACGCGTGCCGAGAGCCTCATCCAGGGTCGACGTGTCCGCCGATGTGAATTGTGAACGCAGAGAGGCTAAGGTGACCCTATCGGCTGTGTTGTGGCCGTCGCGTGTTGCATTTTCGGCCTTTATGTCATGGCTTTCGCTCATACCCATTGGAATCCCATCCACTTTTCCATGGACTTCTCTTCATAGATAAGGAGCGCGACGGAGGTATGGCCGTAGCATGCGCTTTTTCCACCTTTTTCAGATGGCGGCGTTCCTCAGAATTGGACCGTGAATTGTGTGTCGCAGGCCGGGCAGTCAATCTCTCGGGTTCCAGGGCGACGTTTCATCCGTAAATTCCGATGACATCCAGGGCACTCAATTTCAACGCGAGGGATGTTGGGTGTGAGGGTGAAAAATGAATCGCATGAACCGCATTTGAGTTCAGCAGGGCGGTGGTCGACACCGGCCACGAGGACCTTGGAACACGAGGGGCAAGACAGCTTCTCCTCCTTCCATTTTCGGCGTGTGGCTGGATGGTCGACACGAACGCGAGCCTCGCACAAGGTGCAGTTGAGTTCACCCAATCCGGTAGGTAACATCTCTCCGCATTTCGGGCAGGAAAGTGGGGGTGGCGCAACCTTTGACTCGACACTCAATTCTTCGGTCATGGAATCACTTCTTCTTCGAGTAGAGAACCAGTTGCTCGGGAATGAAATTCCAAGGCACATCAAGGGTTAATCCAAACTCCTCCGAGAGGCGAACGATGAGTTGTTTCGCACTCACTTGGTCGCGAGAACCTTCAAGGTCCAAAACGATGACTTCTCGACCTTCTTCGTCCACCGCCAACGAAGCAAGTGTAGCTCGTGCCGGCGAGGGTGCTGGGGCCTCAATTGGTGCAGGTGCAACGGTGGTTGGGGCTGCGGTTGCGTTGAGAAGTTCTGGTAGGTCGACATGCAGGTTCTTTCTCCACCAGCGGGCACGTCCTTCGTCCCGATGGTTCTCGATGAGTTCCAAGGAGGCGAGCTTCTTCAGGTGGTGGTAGAGGTTGTAGCGGTCCACGCCCAACTCTTTTTCCAGTTGAACAGTGCTCATCTCAGCCGTTTGGGCTAGACTGACATACGCTGATCGTCGCGTTGGGTGGGCGAGTGCCGTGGTGATGGGGTCGCCGCGTACTCTTCCCATTCGCTCACCGTTCTGCGAGAAAGGCTCCTAGGGTTTGAAGATGTCGCGCGGATTCCAAGCAAAGCCATTCAGGCTCGAACGGGAATATAACGTGCTCTAAAGGTCGAAAAGGCCTCCTTCGTATCGATTACCATGGCTCCTAGACTTTGCTTCATGAGTTTGAAGGATTGTCCGTTCTGAGCCAGCCGCGCTCCATTGAGAATGACGATGACCACCGATAATTCGTGGATGAGGACACCGACCCAAAGTTGGTCATACCACTGTTGGACAACGGCAAACACCAACGTCACAGTGATGAAGACGGAAAAGAACAGGTTTTGCATGAGGGTGCGTTGTGCTTGTCGTGCAAGGTCAACCATTTCGGTCAACAAGCGCGGGTCATCGCCCGGTATGAGCACATCTGCGGCTTCAAGGTTCACGGCCTCGCCGGTCCCAATGGCCACGCCGACATCCGCTACAGCGAGGGCGGCAGCATCGTTGAATCCGTCACCGACCATCATGGTGACATGGGAACTCGAGCGGGCTTGAACCCAACTTACCTTTTCCTCAGGGCTCAGTCCACCATGGGCTGCGCTTTCAGGCAACCCAACCGAACGGGCAAATTCAGAAACGGCTTGTTGGCTGTCTCCGGAAAGAATTTCGATGTTGATGTTGCGTTTTTTCATGGCAGCAATCAATTCTTCTGAACCGTCTCGGGTGTCATCGTGAACGAACGATGCAAGGGCAATGCCCACACCATCTTTCACCAAGAGGCTGGCGCCATGCCCTTCGGCTTTGGCTGCCTCATAGGCGTCGAGCAGCCGGTCTTCAACCGTGACGCCCATCGCTTCTGCTTTGTCAGGCCGGATGATGGCCACCTCAGCTGCTCCATGCTGTCCCGAAACACCTGCTTCAATGTCGGCGAGTTCTTTGACAGTCGCTGCTTTCACCCCTTCATTTTCCCCGTATTCCAAGACGCTCAGTGCGTACGGGTGATTCGACCGAGACTCAAGCCCCATCATGATTTGAAGGGCTGAAAGCCTGCGGCGGCCTTTTCCGAGCACGATTTCACCAATCTTTGGCTTCCCGGAAGTTAGGGTACCTGTTTTGTCAAGAAGGATATGATTGACATGCGCCATGCGTTCCAAAGCATCTCCTCCGCGAACGACGGCCCCGCGTTGTGCTGCGTTTGAGAGCGCTGCTGCATGGGGGACGGGTGTCGCCAAAAGGAGGGCGCAGGGGCACGATACCACCCACAGCAGGAGGATAATTTTCCAATCATCGGGGAAGGCAAAGTACCAGACAACAAAGGCTCCAAAGAGAACGAAAGGCACCCAAATGGCGGTAAACTTCTCAATTCCACTGTGAAGGCGAGGGGGGACTTCTCTAAAGGTGTGGACGGCGTCAATCAGTCCGGACAATCGTGTGTCCTCACCGACTGCCACCACCTCGCATACCACCGGTCCTTGGGCCAAAATCAGCCCCGCTTCGATGGTATCGCCCACCTTGACATCAACCGGTACAGACTCGCCTGTCAACGGTGCTTTGTTGAGGGTTCCCGATCCTTCAAGGATGCGGGCATCGGCTGGAATCAATTCCCCGCTACGTATTTCGATGTGGTCGCCGGGATGAATGAGGTCGATGGGGATGACATCCGAGGTTGGCACTTGATGTGGCGCAGCGACGGGGCCGGTTGTCCCCATAAGGGAAGGGGTCAAACCAACAGGGGCAAGGGAGATGGGCGTCATGGTATCAAATGAAATTGGTGCATGGTGGTACACTTTACGAGCGGTTCGGGGGAGGCGGTCTAAGCCGCCTTGCATGGCTTCCCGCGCCTTGATCAGCGCATCTCCTTCAAGATGGATGGTGAACGCTACCAAAATGGTGACGATGAGGGCCTCTTCCCACATGCTGAGGATGCATGCACCGATGACAGCGAGGCTGGTCAAAACCTGGAATCCCATTTGCAGGCTGCGCAGCGAACCATAGGCCGCCCTGAACATCTGAATTCCTCCAATCGCAATACCGGGTATCGCCAAGAGCGGGATAAGCACGCCGTGGTAGCCGAATAATTCGGCGAGCATGATCAAGATGAGAACAGGCAAAGCGACGCCACCGCCAATCAGGCGCCATTGGTCTGGACGAAGGCGGTTCGATTTTGCCTCGGCTAATTCGGGGACCTGGCCCAGAACATCTTCCAATCCTCGCTTCCTTGCTTCAACAAGGTCCTGGTTGTTGGTGACGACCAACTGGACAAGGATTCGGTCATCGTCGGAAATCTCCACATCGAGG